>OHHR01000496.1_pt1 | contig 24872 bp, 14 predicted proteins | sample 1568021 | NCBI WGS metagenome assembly OHHR01 (sample SAMEA3879560, study PRJEB24766) | human gut metagenome | biome: human-associated habitat; feature: feces | place: USA | collected 1985/1987 | reverse complement strand
GCCGCACCTCGCTCGCCGTATCGGCACTTAGAATTATGCGGTATTGCCTTATCTTCTCTTTTTTATCCCGCTAAAGGCATCATCCCTGGTTTTTGGCCAGCAGCGCTGCTCCAATCACCCCGGCGCGGTAGCCGAGGGTGCAGGTGGTAATGCGGGTGTGCTTTTGGGCGTAAGCATTGCCAAAAACCATTGGTCCCACCGCGGCGCGCAGGGGAGCCAGCAGGTTCTCCCCCTGGTTGGCCACCCCGCCGGACAGACCGATCACTTCCGGGAAGAAGATGTTGATCATGTTGGCAACGCCCACCGCAAGGTAATGAATGTACTGTTCCACCACGGCTTTGCCTGCGGCATCGCCCTGGGCGGCGGCATCAAAGGCGGTGCGGCCATTTACCCCGCCGCTTTGGGCGGCTATACCATGCAGGGCGCTTTCGGGGTGGGCTGCCATGGCTTCTTTGGTCATGCGGATCAGGGCGGTGGCACTGGCCAGGCTTTCCAGGCAGCCGGGGCGGCCACAGGTACAACGCGGGGCATCCGGGGTGTCCAGAATCACCATGTGCCCCGGCTCCGCCGCTGCGCCGGTGTAACCGGTCAGCAGTTTACCGCCCAGCACCACACCGCCGCCCACGCCGGTACCCAGCGTGATGATCACCGCGCTTTCGGCTCCTTTGGCGCAGCCCGCCAGTGCTTCGCCCAAAGCGGCGGCGTTGGCATCATTGGCAAGAGCAACCGGCAGGCCGGTTTTGGCGCGCAGATAATCTCCCATGGCAAAATCATGCCAGCCCAGATTGTTGGAGTAGCGCACGAGGCCGCCATCCACCGTGCCGGGGCAGCCAACACCAATGCCTGCTACCAGCTGGCCCTGTGCCAGCTGATTGCAGAGGGCTGCAATATCATCGCACACGGCCTCGGCCGGGCGCGGCAGTTTGGTGGGGGTGCTCGCTTCCTTTATAATAGCACCGTCTGCATCCACAAGCGCAGCTTTGATATTGGTTCCCCCAAGGTCCACACCCAGATAATACATGATTGCAGCCTCCTGTACATAACATTTTTTTCAGTGTAGCAGATTGCCCGCCCCGGCGCAAGAACTTGTAGACAAAAAAGCATCCAAAAGTAAACCCGGCACTACCCACTGCTCTTTGCCGGGTCGTGCCGGTTGGATTTTATTAGCGGCTGCTCATCCGTTCAGTTTGGCGTACTCTTCGTCGGTAACGGGCTCGCACCATTCGTTGCTGCAATCTTCGCCGGGAACTTCCACAGCAATGTGGCTGAACCAGCTGTCGGCCTTGGCACCGTGCCAGTGCTTGACGTTGGCCGGGATGGTGATCACGGTGCCGGGGGTCAGGCTGACGGCAGGTTTGCCTTCTTCCTGGTACCAGCCTTCGCCTGCGGTACAAACCAGCAGCTGGCCGCCGCCCTTGGCGGCGTGGTGGATGTGCCAGTTGTTGCGGCAGCCGGGCTCAAAGGTAACGTTGGCCAAAAACAGACCGGTTTTAGGGTCGGTCAGCGGGTTCAGGAACGACTGGCCAATGAAAAACTTGGCATAAGCGGTGTTTGCGGCACCGGTTCCAAAAACATTCTGCTGCTCAAATTCATGTTTATCCATGCACTTCATACTTGTTGCCTCCTGTTTTTCTGTGTCCCTGCCCTGTTGTGCTTGACGCTGCGGCGCTGGGATACTATGTGACCGCTATATTTTTTCAAAACCCCTTATCGAAAAAAACTGCCCGCACAACGGCTTATCATACCGTGTACGGGCAGTTGATTTATCATTATCTACTTTTCTCTCAGGTCTGGGTCGATAAACGCAACCCCACCTGGTACCCCAGCAGGGTGCGGGTTTCCACCGGCTGATGGCGGATGAGGGAAAGCAACTGCTGTGCGGTACGGCGGCCCAGCTGTTCGGCATCAAAAGAGACCGCCGTGATCTGTGGCGTACACCCCTGCAGCGCTTCGTCGTCATACAGGGAGGCAAGACGGATATCCTGCGGCACGCGCAGGTTCAGCTGTCTCAGGGTGTTCAAAGCCAGCTGGGCAACCTGGTCATCCATGCACAGGATGCAGTCCGCCCCACGCTGTACCGCGAGCTCCACAGCGCTGGTGCGTAGATCGTCGCTTTCCAGCTCCAAAAACAGCAGGCTCTCATCAATCTTGCAGCAGGCGCGGTCATGCGCCTGCTTATAGCCTTCCAGGCGGGACTGGTTGACGGTGTACAGCATGGATCCGCCCAGCAAAGCAATGCGGTGCAGGCCCTTCATCAGCAGCAGGCTGACCAGCTCGCGGCAGCCGCCCACCTGATCATGGTCCACCGAGATGACATCCTGGTCAGCCGGGCGGCCAATGGCAACAAAGGGGATGCCGCTTTTTTGCAGCATGGGGATCAGGGGATCACGCTCCAGCGTGCGGGCCAGAATCACGCCATCAATCTTGCGGTTGACCAGTAGACGCTGCATCGGGCTTGTTTCCTGCTCGCCCACCATCGTCATCAGCACATCATAATCATTGCGGGTGGCAATATCGTACACGGCGCTGACGGTTTTGCGCAAAAATGGTGCGGCAAGGTTGCCGAACTGGCGCGAGAACACCAGTGAGATATTATAAGACTGCTGGGTTACCAACCCGCGTGCCAGCATATTGGGCACATAGTTTTTCTCTTTGGCGTACTGGACCACGCGGGCGCGGGTCGCTTCGCTGACACGGCCATTGCCCGAAAGGGCACGGGATACCGTGGTCTTGGACACGCCAAGGTCTTCAGCCATCTGGCTGATGTCAATTTTTTTTTCTCCTTCTGTCTGTTTACGGCGCGGCATGGGTTTACTCCTGTTAACGTTTGCTTCTATAAGATCTTCTTTCTGTCCTTGCCGGTTTTCCGCCCCACGGGCAGTTCCCAGGGTACCGTTTCAGAAACCAGTCCCCCACCCCCGGCTATTCCCTACTTGGTCAATGGACTTAACATATTATACCACATTTTTCTGGATCATGGTAGCCCCCTGTGCAAAGAAAGCAAAGAACACGCTACCCCAGTACGGGGTCATTATATCATTCCTGGCTCTGCTTTTCAACCGATTTCTGGCTCTGTTTCCGTTTTCCAGTGTGTTTTATAACCTGGTAAAGTTTTCTCATTTTGTCCGTATCCTGCTCAGTCATCGTACCTGCGCCAAATTGGGCGGCTTGGGCCAATGCCAGCAGAGCTTCGGCATCCTGGGGTTCAAGGGCGGGGACACAACTTTGCAAAAATGCGGCAAACTCCGGCGCATCGGATGGTGTATCCGGCGGCAGGCCGCGACGCACCAAAAGGCGGTAGATGCTGCCAAACACGGCCAGCACCCGCGCGTTGCAGCTGCCCCGGCCATATCCCATGGCATGGCGGCGGGCCAGCACCAGCAGCACCACAGCAGCCAACAGGCACCCCCCCAGCAACGCCGCCAAAACCAGCCTGCTGCGGGGCACGATGGTGGCTGCGGGTTCGTTTGCGCTGCTCTCCCCTGCTGCGGGGGCGGTGTCTTGACCTTGAGTTTCGGGCAGCGGGTCGGTGCGCAGGTCGGCCTGTTGGGCGCTGACCAGCACGCCGGGGGTCATCTCCATGGGGGTCCAGCCCTGGCCGGAAATGTACACCTCCGCCCAGGCGTGGGCGTTATCGTCCTGTAAAATGGCGTGCCAGCTGCCGTCCTCCTGTTGGGTAAACAGGCTTTGCGGCGCGGCATAGCCCACCACATAGCGCGCAGGCAGCCCGAACATGCGGAACATAACCACCGCCGCCGAAGCAAACTGCACACTGTACCCCTGTTTGGATTCCGTTAAAAAGTAACGGATGGGGTCGGCCCCCTCCGGCGGCTGGGGAGCGCTGGCGTTATACTGGTAGTTGGTGTTTAGGTAGGCGCGGATGTAATCGCCAATGTCCACAGCTTCGGTCAGCTTCTGGTCCTTTTTGGCTTCATCGCACAGGGTTTGCAGCTCGTCATAGCCGTCCGGCACGGCGGTGTAGCGGCTGGCGGCGTAAGCGGCATAGGATGCTTCCATCCGGTCCAGCACGCTGGGGTCGGCATCGGCGCGGGCTTCCAGCTGGGTTTGGGCGGTATCCCGCGGGTAATACAGGAACACATCGTCCTGCGCGGTCTGGCCCGCGGCGGCGCCATCGCCCTGGATGGTGTAATAATCACCCCAGTAGGCGTTGTACGGTGCATAGGTGTACTGGGTATCGGCGTGGATGCGCTCCACCGTCAGCGTCTGGGGCTGGGCGGTGCCGTCATAGGCGGTGCGCAAAAACGGCAGGCTGGCAATGGTCAACCGGGCGTTATCCTCGGTTTTCCAGTTCATAGCGGCGCTGTCAAAGGCATCGGCATCAGGGGCCTGCCAGGTGGTGCCGTCATAACTGCCGCCGATAAATCCCCGCAGGTATACGGTTTCTTTGGGTTTGTCGCTGGCGGTCAGGGCCAGATCCGTCACTCCGCTGACCTGGATACCCCCGCCCTGGCTCAAGGCGCCATCCGCCACACCACCGACAGCGGCTTCTACCTGAATGTTCAGCCTGCCGCCGCTGACCCGCGGCAGCCAGGTAATGGCGGTGCTCAGCGCGGCGGATTCCACCCGCTGGGCCGCGGGCTGCAGCCAGCCAAGGGGAACCCCCAGCGCCGGGCGCAGCAGCCACCAACAAGGCAGCGCCAGCGCAAGGCAAAGCCCGCCCGCCGCCAGCGCGGCAAACTTTTGGATGTTATAATGGCGGCAAAGGTTCTGGCGGTAGTTTTCGGTATTGCGCCTGCCCCACAAGGCCCGCCGCTGCACCGAGCAGGAAGCCGCCCACGCCCCCATCCAACCGGCCAACAGCAGCAGGCAGGCAGGCACAGCAGGCGCGGCCCCGGCCAGCGCCAGCAGCACAACAACGGGCAGCAGCATTAGATCCAGCAGCAGGGCATCCGCACGGCGCAGGGCCGCAGCGGCCAGCGCCCCGGTAACGGGCAAGGCGGCCAGCAGCAAAAACAGCCCCAGCTGCGCCGCACTGCCGCCCTGGGCCACCGGCAGCGCGCTGCCAAGGCGGGCGTTCAGGCTTTGGGCAATGTTCCCGGCGCACTGCTGCGCCCCGGCCAAAAAGTTCCGCTGGCAAATGAACAACACCACAAGATACACAATCACCCCCGCCAGCAGCCCCCAGCGGCGCAGGGCTTGCGGCGCACGCAGGAACAGCGCCCACCCGGCGCAGAAAGCGGCTGCCGCGGGCCACACCCACAACGGCACCGCAATGCCGAACCCGGTGGAAAGCACCAGCAGCAAACCAAAGGTGAGCGCCAGCAGCAGCGCGGCATCTGCCGCCAGCCACAACGCGGGGTGCGCTGCGGGGCGCTGGGTGCTCACCAGCACACGGTCCACAAACTTCAGCCCACTGCCGGGGTCGGCAGCGCCGCGCCGGCTCAGGGCAGTACGTTCTTTTTTGCGCTTGGGCGGGTTTTTGCGGTGCTTCGCCGCCTGTTGGGGAAAATCCCCCCATTCCTCCGCTCCGTCCAGGTCCCCACCGGGGGTCAGGGCAGCGCGCAGGGCGGTCAGCGGTTCGCGCACCATCAGGCGGTCCAGCTTGGCGCTCAGCTTCCAGTGTACCTGCTTGAGGGTATCCCCGTCCCGGTACTCCCGCAGCTCATAGCTGCCGCCCAGGGCGGCGCGGGTGTCGGCTTCGTCGCCGTCCTCATCGGGGGCGGTTTCCGCTTTGGCTTTGCCAGCCGCGGCAGCGGGCAGCACACAGATGCTCCGGCTTTGCACGGCAGCCGGGCACGCCGCGGTGAACACCCCCAGGTGATCCCGCAGGGTGATGCCCCGCACCGCAATGCTCCACACGCCGCTTTTGCCTGCGTTTAAGGTAATGCGCTGTTCGGTGCTCTCCTTGCCGCCCAGCATGGCGGCGCAGCGCAGGGTGATCTGCCCCCCGCCCCATTCATCGGCGGCGTTCAGCAGCACCACAAGCGCAGGGATGGGCAACCAGCTGCGGTTGCGCAGCCGAACCGTCAGGGTAAAATCTTCGCCCTGTATCACGGGTTTGTCCGGCACCAGCAGCTCTGCCGTTACCTGCCTGCGCAGATAGGCGGCATCCAGCCGCAGCAGCACCAGAAGCACCAGCGCAAACGCTAACAGGAACACCGCCAGCGGTGCCTGGGTGATGAGCGCCGCGGCCAGCAGCACCAAAAGCACCAGCGCCCGGCCCAGCTTACCTGCCATGGCGGTCAGCCTTTTCGGGGCGGGGGCGCGGCACGGTGCGCAGCAGGTCCTGCATTACGCTGTCCACCGTTTCGCCGCCTGCGCGGGCCTGGTCGTTCAGCACCAGGCGGTGGCGGGCAACCGCATCAAACACAGCGGTCACATCCTGCGGGGCAACAAAATCCCGCCCCGCCAGGTACGCCGCCGCGCGCGTCATGCTGGTCAGCGCCAGGGTGGCACGGGGGCTTAACCCCACGGCCAGGCGCGGGTCCTTGCGGCTGGCCTGGGCCAGCGCCACAATGTAGCGGTACATCAGCTCATGCACAAATACCGTGCTGACCTCCTGCTGCATGGCAAGCAGATCCGCCTGACCGGCAACGGGGCGCACACGGTCCAGCAGGCGGCCTTTGCTCTGCCCGGCCAAAATTGCCAGCTCCGCTTCCTCATCGGGGTAGCCCATTACGGCGCAGACCATGAAACGGTCCAGCTGAGACTGCGGCAGCATCTGCGTGCCGGCGGCGCCGATGGGGTTTTGGGTTGCAATTACGGTAAAAGGTGCGGGCACCGGGCGGGTAACGCCGTCCACCGTCACCGTGCCTTCTTCCATCACTTCCAACAAAGCCGACTGCGTGCGGGAGGAGGTACGGTTGATCTCATCGCCCAAAAACAGGTTGCACATCACCGCACCGGCGTGGTACACAAACTTGCCGGTCTCTTTCTGGTAAACGGAAAATCCCACCAAATCGGACGGCAGAACATCCGGCGTAAACTGCACGCGGCTTTCTTTCAGGTCCAGCGCGCGGGCAAAGGCCAGCGCCAGCGTGGTTTTGCCCACGCCGGGAATATCCTCAATCAGCACATGGCCGCCCGCCAGCATGGCCATCCAGATGGTGTTTACCGTTTGCTGTTTGCCCTGCACGGCCTTGTTTACTTCGGCCGTAACGGCGGCGGCCTGCTGTGTGTACTGCATGGTTAATCCTCCCGGTGTTTTTTCCATATCACCATAATGCCAACGGCGGCGGCAATAACCACCAGCCCGGCCCACAGTGCGTTGTTTTCCAGCCAGATCATGGTATTGGAGATCGCGCTCCCCTCGGATTCCGCGCTGCCCTCCCCCGGCAATGGGGTCAGGGCCTGGGGAGCCACTTCGGCAATGGAGCTGCCGCCGGCATCCTCCACGGTCACCTGGCGCGGTGTTTCGTCCCAGGTAGCGGCGCTTTCCTGCAAATCCTCCTCTTTGGTGGTGTCCGCAGCGGCGGTGTCGTGCTCCGCAATTACCAGGTAGCGCTGGCTGTTGCGGGTGTAGGGGTGGCAGGTGGAAAGGGTCAGCAGGTCCCGCCCCGGCTGGATCAGCACAGCGTTGATATCGCTGGGGTCAATAATTTTCAGCTCGCTCACGCGGTAAATCAGCGTTTCCCACGGGGTGGTCAGCTGGATCTTGTCCCCCACCTGGATCTGCTGCACGTTGCGCAGCATTTCCGCGCCATAATAGCCGCGGTGGGCGGCAATCACGGTGTTGGTGTTTTCGCCGCCCAGCGGCATCGAGGTCTGGCCCAGCAGCGCCGCGCCTTTGGCCAGGTTTTCGCGGCTGGCGCCCAGGTAAACGGGCAGCTCCAGGTTCAGGCGCGGGATCCACAGCACAGCCAGCACATCATCGTCATAGCCATAGGCAGCAAGGTCCAGCGGGGCTTCCTCGTAGGCGAACGGGTCGGTCAGGCCGCTTTGGCCCCCGGCGTAAATTTCCGCGTTATAGTCCTGCATCGCGGCGTACAGTTCAGGGTAGGCGCGTTCCGGCTCCGGGGGTTCGGCTGTGGTTTCCTCCGCCGCGGGGGCGGTGGGCTGGGCTTCGGCGCGGGCCGCAAACTGCGCAGCGGTTTTGGCGTTGCGGGTGCTGGTCCACCACTGGGCAGCGGTGGGCTGTATCAACAGCGCCAGCCCCAGCAAAATGGCCAGCCAGGCCAGAATTTTAGCAATCAGCCGTCCCATTTAGTCATCCTCCTCGCGCTTTTTGCAGCGGTGCAGCAGCAAAAGCAGCAGCAGCGCTTCGCCGCCGATCACAATGCTGCCCGTTACCGCGATCCACGGCCAGGCATCCACCACGCGCTTGACCACCGTTCCGGTGCGCAGCGCCTGATACTGCACGGCCTGCGGGGTGTTGGCTTCTTCCTCTCCATTATAAGGGATGCGGGTGCCGCGCACAAGCATGCGGTGGGTGTTGATGGCATACGGCGTGCAGGTAACAAGGGTGCAGTAATCCTGCCCCGCGGTGATTTCCAGATCCTCGGTGTGCTCCGGTTCCACCACTTTGATTTGATCCACCTGGTACGCCAGCGTTTCATCCAGAATATGCAGGTAGAAACAGTCGCCCTCTTCCAGCTTGTCCAGGTCGGTGAACAGCACGGCTTCGGGCAGGCCGCGGTGGCCGGTCAGCACGCTGTGGGTGCTTTCGCCGCCAAGGGGGTAGCTGGAGCCTTCCAGATGGCCAACGCCCCTTTGCAGCACATCATCGCTGGTGCCTTCGTAAATAGGCAGGTTGACGTCAATTTTCGGGATGGTGATATACCCCAGGCTTTCGCCCACATCCACAAGGTCCACATAGCTGGTGCCGGTATCCTCCGCTTCGCCTGCGGCATCGCGCTCCACGGCGCTGTCCAGCTGCTGGTTATAGCGGCGGGCGGCCTCCTTGGCGGCGTCCAGTTTTTCGGTATCCATGCTTTTTACGGTATCATCGTAATTTTGGATCGCTTCGCTGGCGTGGCGCTGCGCCACCGCGTTGCTGATAACCGGGTACGATGCCACCCCAATGCCGGACAGGATCATCAAGGCCGCAAAGCCGACTTTTAGTTTTGTTGTGGTATCCATAGCGTCACCGCGAACCTTTCCGTGAGAGGGTTGAAGTTGGGAACTGATGCAATTAGAAATTAGAAATTAGGAATTGGAAGTAGGCAAAAGAATAAATAATAAAGAATAATGAATAATTGTGGTGGACCGCGCCGCATTGCGCCGCTCAGGAGATATTGGGTTGGGGGTGGTTTTTAGGGTAGTGAATAACAATAAAATAATCTGTAGGGCCTTACGGCGTTGCACACCACAAAATTGTAATAAACCTCGCCCTGCATGTAGGGGGCGGCGTCCCCGACGCCCCGTTTGACGGGCCTAATAATTGCCGCCCATCCACCCCGCGCCGCAAACATTGCAAATCATTTGTAGGGGCCGATGCTCGCCATCGGCCCGTTTGACGGGCCTTGCCATATTTATTTTTAGGTTCTGCACGGGGAACCACCCCTCAAGGGGAGCCACCGCAAACATAAGGTGAGATATTGGCGCCCCTTGAGGGGAGCTGGACGCGGAGCGGCCTGAGGGGTGGTTCCCCGCCACAAACCTAACCCGTAGGGTGGTTCCCCACGCAGAACCTAAAAATCAACCGAACAACGGCCATGTACACCCAAAAAAATTTATTTCCCAATAACCCACCATAGGGGGAGGGCCAAATCCGGCCCTCCCCCTGTGTATGATGGATTATCCCTCTATACCCTATTGGTGAATTGTAACATTGTTTTGCCTTGCGGCGGGCGCATCAGGTGCGGTTCTTCTTTTTCAGGCTCAGCAGCACGCCAACACCGGCCACAACCAGCAGCACACCAATGCCGCTGAACAGCAGGGTGCCGAAACCACCGGTGGTGGGCAGGTTGAAGCCCTTGCGGTTGATGATGGTAGTCAGAATATAGCCATTTCCAGGGGCACCTGGCTTTCCACCAAAGTACTCTTCATCCTCGGTCTCTTTCTGATGAACCAGCTTGCCATCAACATAGTCATTTTTTACAGTCCAACTCTTTTTGTACGATACCTGAATCGTAACTTTAACAGGGCCGCTCAGCAGATTATAGCCATTTACGGTTGCAGTTTCAACCAGATAATAAGTACCATTGGCCAGGCCATCTACTTGTGCCTTACCATCAGGACCAGTTACCAAATCGTATTTGGTATCATCATTTTTCTTATCATCAATTACAACTTTGACGAACCAGTTATCTTTATCTTCACCAGTAATACCGATGGTAGAACCCTTGACCGCATCCGGCGTACCTTCTGCAACTTTTTTATAAACGTTGAATTTAACACCCGGGAGCGGATCACCGTCATTCTTTTCACCGCGCTTATCAACATGAATGCTGAAAGTGTAAACAACGGCACCGTCTTCAATTTCGCTGGTATCCGGGTTAATTTTGCCGTCTGCATCAATCTTGTTAGAATACTTCAGATTGATCGTGTTCTTGTTGCCATTGACGGTCATATCCGCACCCTTAAGCAGTGTTGCGGTATATGTAATGGTAAATGTATCGTTGTAGGAACCATCTGCCTTTGTACCAACAAGTTCCTGAAGTGCTGCCTGCGTAAACTTTGCAGTGAACCCGTTCTCAGGGGCATCATAAGAAATATTTACACCAGCGCCCTTATATTCTTCATTAGCAGAAGTGTATACCTTAACGTCCTGATTATTCTTCAGATTTTCCGGCGTATCCGTTACTTCAAATACAAAATTGTCTGCCTCATTTTCTTTAGGAGTCGCAGTCAACAGTACCTCAGGCACTTTCACTGTTACCTTATAAGGAACATTATCGCCAACGCTGTAGTCGGATGCTTCAACGTATTCATCGCCATCTTTTGCAGGAGCACGATCCTTAACTTTCTTCTCAACATCGGGGCGCGGGTCAGTAACAGTCAATTCAAGGTTTTTCTCATCATTGCCTTTAGTAGTCACTTCACCATTATTTGCAACGGTAATTTCCTGGCTAGAACCATTTTTTACTTCAAAGTAATGCGGGGTCTGATCCGTGATGAATGCTTTATTGCTGCCGACACCCTGTTCAACAAAGCAGTAATAACCTGCCGAAAGGCCACTGACAGTAATTTTGCCTAAATCGCTTCCTTCACTACCTGTTGTGAGCAGCCCATTTGCACCAAACTCAGTACCCGTGTTATCACCGGAAGCTGTAGAAGACTTCTTGATTTGCTTCCACATCATCGTTGTATCATTTAGGTCGTCCGTGTAATTCGTAGTCGTAAAAGGAGAGATTTTGCCTTCGGTTTTAGTGCCCACAAATTTATACAGCTTGAAAGTTACACCAGAAAGCGTCTCGTTAGCTTCGCCGTTGCCAACTTGACCTTTTTTGATCAATGTAATATTGCCATAATCTGTTTTATTTTTCGGATAAACATGGACATCATACAGCCACTCTTCGCCCGGTTTCGTTGCGCCGATACGAGTCATGGGAACAGAAACCAAGAAAGGCTTGCAACGGGTAGTAACCGATGCCGGCGACTGAGTTTCAACTACCAAGTACAAACCAAGCGGAAGGTCTGTACTGTTCTCATCATTTTTCAGTGTAGCAATGCCATCAACATCTGTCGTTCCTTCTGCAACTTTCGGTGTTTTCGTTTCGTCCTTAACTACATAGTTGCCGTTTATCTTTTCAATAAGATCGTCAACATTCGGCTGCGCCTTATCACTGGATGCACTATAATACTCTCTTAAGGTATTTTCATTCCATACCTGATATGCAGTGAAAGTTGCATCTTTCAATGGGTTAGCATCCGCGGGGAGTTTCGTTGCATCTTCCTCTTCACCAGTGCTGTCCGGCTTTACCTCGCCATTGTACTCATACTTATGAATCGTAATGGAACCGGTATCCCGCGTCCATACAGCTGTACTCGGTTGTGGTGTCGTCGATGTTCCACTGTTCTCCGCCATTGCTGGCATGGCGCACAGGCTGAGGGCCAAGGCGGCGCTCAACAGGCCTGTGAGAAAACGTTTTGCTTTTTTCATTTCAGTACCTCTTCTCTTAAAAAAATCATCATCGGATGGGCGGCGGGGCCGCCCGGCTTAAGGGTTCTGCATCAGCACGGCGTGCAGTGCGGGGCGCTGCAGCGGGGAAACGCTGCCGCGCCGTCCGCACTGTGCCGTGAAGAAAAAAGGAGGAAAAACTGGGCCGCTTGCCCACTTGGCTTATGGCTGCGCCTGCCGTAAACGGGCGCGCACTGGCGGGCAGGCCCTGTATCCTGGGGGTTGCTGGGTTTCCGGGGGATGGTTAATGTCGCCGGCCCCCTTTCCTGTTGTAGCGGAATGTGAATATCAACAGCCCTGCCACCGCCAGCGGCATGCCGATCAGCAGCCACAGGCTTGGCGCGTCTGCACCCGTGTGGGGCAGCTCAGGCGTTTTACGGTTCAGAACGGTAAGGGTAACTGTGTAGCCGCTGGCTGCATCGCCCGTTGCGTTTTGGGCGGTGCCATCGTCTATCTTGTACTTGCCGTCTTGGGTAAATTCGATCACAATTGGCTGTGCCAACAGGTTGTACCCCGGATGTGCCTTGGTTTCCGTCAGGCGGTATGTACCGGGTTCCAGATTTGTGAACGGGTTCTGGGTTATCTTGCCGTCCGCTCCGGTTGTACCAGTAATGGAATCTGTCTTTGTGCTATCGAATTGGTAGTCTTTATCTACTACCCACTGCGTTTTTCCTTCGGTTATTGTTTCGGCTTTCAGCTTTTCCAGCTTGAACTCAACATCTTTCAAGAATACTTCTTCGCCCGCATTATTGGGTTCCGCGTCCTTCTTGATGATATCCAGTACAAACTTCGGGTTCTGCAGCGTGTTGGTCAGCACAATCTTGCCGCTGCCGCCGGTGATGGTTCCATCGGTGGCTGTGGCTGGCGTTGTAGTTGCGCCGGTTTCGCTGTTCGTTTCGCTTTTTGCTGTTGCTTCAGCCGTTACAACATACGTTTTGCCGTCAATCGTAATGGTTCCATCTTCCGCTGCCTGTTTAAATTCGCCATTCTCTACCGTACCTTCCACAATGCGGTAAATATAGTTATTATCCGCACTGCCGCCAACCGGGTACTGATCCAGGTTGTTAAAGGGATACAGCCAGCCGTTATCTGTATGGCGAACCGTAACATATTTGCTGCCCGAGGTCGGGTAGTCAACAACCTCCCATTTGGCATCCGCAGCACTGTTTTTGCGCTGGAGCTGGATGTAAATCTCGTTCGGCTGGCTCGTTGTACCAAGGACCGTATCATTTGCATCTTTCCAGAGCTTATCGAACTCAATGTTGATCAGTTTGCGCTTAGTGTTGGTAAAGATTGCGGTAACTTCCAGATCTTTCGGATCGTTCGGATTGTCCGGATTTTTGCTCGCCACAATCTCGCCTTCCACCATGGTGTTGTAGATCACTTGGGCGGATTGACCTTTCGGAACAGTTACGCTTTGCAGTCTGGAATCATCGGTTTTGACTTCCTCGATGGTATAGCGGGTGCCAACGGGGATGCCGGTGATGGTTCCGGTGCTTTCGCCCTTGCCCATATCAATCGTAACGGTTCTTTCGATGGGCTTTTCTTCCAGACCCTCACCGCCAACATCATTAAAGGTAACTTTGAAGGTGTAGGTTCCGGTCAAGGTTTCGCCCTCTGCGGCCTTCTTTTGGATTTTCAGCCCGCCGGTTTTGACGGTGTTGACGTATTTTACCTTTAGCTTTGTCAGCGTGGAGCTTGTTTCGTCCGGGTCCTTATAGGAGCGGAAGACGATGGTGTTGGTGCCGGTGTCGGGCTTTTTGCTCTCCTTGTAGCCCTCATTCCTTACCCCATCTTTATCGACATAAACTTCCGTTCGGCCATCATCGGGGCCGGCGGCGGGGGAGCTCTGGCTAACCAGCGACTTGCTCGTGTCGGCAACTTTCACGGTCTGTACCGTGTTACCTCCGCTCATCGAATTAACCTCCCACCCGTTCTCGTACACCGTCCATTTGGTGTCGTACAGGTTTTGGTTCAGATCCTCTTTGAGCGAAATGTAGCTGCCGCGGCGGAACTGGTCGCTGAAGGTAACGGTTTCTCCATCTTCCAGAACAAAGCGTCCGTCCTCGTCCACCAACTGGGTGTCGCTGTCCTCGGTGGAGGTGTACTGTGCGTTTATGGCGTTTTCCAAATTACCGCTTTTGGCGGAGCCGTAATCCGGGATTTCCTTCTGATCGGTTGTAAAGCCGGACATCGTACTTGGCTTCGCTTTGGGAATGAAGGTAAAGTTCCTGAAATAGATGTTGCGGCTATAGTTATCGCCCACGCGGATGGTTGTAACGTTGCCGCTAAATTTGCCGTCCGAACCGCCCTGCTCTTTCATCTTGTGCAGGTCCAGCTTTACGGTGACCCATTGGTCTGTCTTCAGTTCGACCGAGCCATACGTTGCGCCGTTAATGCCTGATGTGCCAAGGCTGCCTTTTTGGCCGTGGATAGGTGTTTGTTCATCCAGCAGTTCCAGATACAGGTTGTTGAGGGAAAGTTCACCACCATCATCGTGCTTAACGTAAACCTCGAACGTAAGGAAGCGCTCGTTTTCGATATTGATGGGTTCTTTCAGCGTCAGGATGCCATAACGGTTCTTACGCCATTTACTGACGGGTTCCGTATCCATATAGCGTGCGTACCAGTGAAGGACCTTTTCTTTATTCGTCCCGGAATCTGGCCCGGGGTTATCAGCCTTCTCGAAAATGTAGGCATCGTTATTTGGGGTTGCGGGTTCAATAGTGCTTGTCTCCAAATTCACCACTTGGGAGTGAGTACCGCTTGTATCCGGGTCAGCGGCTTTTTTTTCTCCATAATGGGTTGCCTGGTTCTGGATGGTGAAGTTGAAGATTTTCTGGTTTTTAAAGCAGTTTTTGAAGTCATCATCAGTAACGTTGGTCAGATCGACTTCTTTTTGAACCTGCAGCTCGTTATTATCCGGGAAGTTGAACGCCACCGCCATGTTGGACTCCCACATACCGCGTTCCATGTAGTACACGGTAAGGGTGTGCTTGCCGGTGGAAAGATTAGGGATGGAGACACTTGCGTTTTTATAATACTTTTCGGTTGTTCCTAAGTAAGTAATGCTTGTCTCCGTTTCATGCTTGTTTTCATCACAATCTTCAGCGCCATAATTATCTGTCTTGCTGTTCTTGACCCGGCTGACATAGGAAGTTACGGTGTTTTTCTTATTATCGCGCTGGTCAAATTCCAACACACCAGAAACTCTGGCATGAGCACCGCCAATATCCAGGACAAGCTGATTGTCAATGAAAACCCACGCATCATCATCACCAGAGAAGTAAAAACGAATTGGAATTTCATTATTGTAGTCGTCCTTAACTGTTCCGGTACTGGTTAGGGTAAACGGAATTTCAAGTTTTGCACCGTAACCGTAATTGTACCTGACTGCGCTCTTACTGGTTGTGGTTTCATTGAACGGGAAAAAGCCGTATGGCGTTGAAACTTTATTTGGATCACTTGCACTGTCCACGTTGTGGGACGCCTCGCTCAGATATTCAGCGGTTGTCTCTCCCGTGCTATCATTACCAAGGTACAACTGATCGCTATTTGTATCTTTGCGCAGATATAGAGAAGTTTTGCTACTGTCAAACCACCAGTATTTAACACCTTTGCCTTTTTGATCTGATTCTACAAAAACTTCTTTTTGGGTAAACGGAAACTCAACATTGTGGTAAACTTCGCCAAGTTTTGCATTTTTGCTGTTTTTGCTGGTCAGGAACTCTTCATTGAAATGCGGTTCTTTCAGGGTCGTTCCATTCATCACGATGTCGCCATCGCTGTCCCTTTTGTCTGCCACAATGCCCTGAAAAGCGTAGGAATTTTTCTCGTTTTTACCTCCTATATCAAAGTTCGAGTTATTGGCTGCGATAAAGATATTGTAAGAACTCCATCCGTACAAATTCAATGTACTTGCAATATCCGCAAATTTTGGAGCCCAATCACTTGGCTGGAAATGGCCTGTATAAATGGGATATATAATGGACTTTCCGGTATTTTTATTTACATAACTCTGATAGTAGTCGCTGATTGCCTGATCGAACTGGCGGAAGGGTACCCAGTGGCGCTGATTAACCGCATTATCATTATCGTAGTTATCACGGTTATTGCCGTTCAACTCGTAATCTGTATAATAGTCATACAGCGTACTGGTAACATATTTTGTGTTTGCTTCTTCCGTAAAAGGAGCGGATTCAATATCTACTACTTTAGTTTTAGTAGTGTCAGTAGTGTCAGTATTTTTCCACGTTTCGGCATCACGCAGGGTACCTTTTGGAGCCCAGTAGCCATCACGAGTGTCATTTTTATATACTGCATCGTCATTCGTATCCGCATAGAAGCAATTTTTGTCATCTGTGGGAATCGGCAGCCACTCTGTACTTACTCCATTTCCTTTTGTCTCCTTGTCACCGTTAATTGCATCACCGGAAAAGATGATTGAACGATATCCTTGGGGAATGTCAATATAATAAAGATTTTCGTTTGTACCATCTTTTACCAGCGTGCCGCTTTCGGATTCTACGCCGTCTCCTTTTATCCGATAATAAATGGTCTCTTTATTATTATTGGCTTTGGGGATTGAAAAGTCGTCGGTATCTCCATTCAATGCCATCTTGGAAAAAGTAGCATCGTAATAGATGCGGGTGGCACCGGGACGCCCCCATGTTGCATCCTCAATATCATTGTACATGTAGCAATAGCATTGACCTTCGGAATACTGGAAGCGTTTCTGATTTTCTCCTGTTACTTCCTCATTATAAAAATTGTAGTATTTACTTATTTCTGTATTATCATCGCCCGCGGTAAAGCGAACAAAAGAGCAATAATCGTTAGGAATTTTAAAGGTTGCTGTGGAACCAGAAGCAATACTATTTCCAGAATCAATACTATTTAAGGGTATTGGGTCACCGACCAGCTTAAGCTCTCCTTCTTTCGGTTCATAAAACCAGGCTTGGACGTTCGTTAGTGTTTCACTGGTTTTATTTTCAAAGGCCATCGTTTTGCCAGCGAAATGCTTATGGCCAACCTTATAGATTTTCCACAGCTCTGGATGCCAGCCATCTCCGTTCTCTCCGTCATAGTAGTCGCCGCCGATATAATTCGGATTAACTGGATCGAACGATATATCCCGTAGCTGATTATTATCATCTACTTTAACAATGGTTACTGTGTATGTATGTGTTTCTCCTTTATATCCGCGAAATTCAAGTCCACCCAACACTCCATATTTATAGTGGGCTTGATGATTCAGGACCACAGAATAAATTTTTCTTCCGCCATCCGTTTCGCTAACTTCCTTCATAGGAAGTTCATATTTTGGATCATTTTGACTTTTTCCAATAATGGCACGTATTGTCACCCCTGTATAATCGATCCAACTCTTAGGCACTGCAAAATAGAGCGTGTAAGTAGCCGGCACTCCCCCCTCACTAACTGCCTGCACGTTATCCACGCTTCTTGCGGCGTACATCTTCTGCGGCTGTTCGGTCGGTTCCGGGGTGGCGGTGGGGGTCACGGTCGGCACAGGGGTGGCCGTTGCGGTGGCTGCCGGTTCCGGGGTCGGGGTGGGTTCTGCCGTGGGCTCCGGCGTTTCGCTCGGGGCGGGCTGCTCCGGCTCGGCGCTTTGTTCCGGTTCCGGGGTGGCGGCATCCGGCACCGGGGTGGCGGCGTTCTGCTCCGGCGGAACGGTATCCTCCCCGGAGGCCGTTCCCTGCTCATCCTCCAGCAGCTCTACTTCGTCAGGTGCGTCGGGCAGAAGATCCTCCTCGGCGTATACAGGCAGGGCCATTGCCATAACCAGGCAAGCGGTGACAAGCAGCGCTGTCAGCCGGCGCGCCCAACCTGTTGTGTTGTTTCCTGTTCTATTCAATCTGCTCACCCGTCTTTCGCGCTGGCTTGATGGAAGCACATTGTTCCACAGGGGCTCCCTGTGGAACAGTAAAAGAAGCCAGCTTCTTTTACTTGCGCAACCGTTGCCATGTTGTTTTCAAAAAAATTACGCATCGAGTCTTCTCATTGCGCATTTACTTTTTATTTTTTTAATATAGCACCTTTACACCAGAAAGACAATACAAACCACGCAAATTCCTGTTTTTCAGCACTTTTACTGATTGCGTTTTTCTCCAATTATACAATGTGTTCAAAGCCTTTGTATAATTTATTGCTGATTTTCTTTTTGGCAGCGGTCCCTTTTATATACTTTGACCGCGCGTTTATGATCCTCTGCACACACAGAGCGCAACTTTGCGGCAAAATTCGCCTTTTTTGTTGCATTTTCCTGTTTTTGCGCAATTATTTGTTTCGCATGCGCCTGTTTGCGGCGGGGCCTGGCGGCTGGGTGGGCGCCTTGTGGGAGGGATGGCAGGTTTGCGGCGCACGGTTCCCGTTTTTTTGCGGCGCGATGGGTACACCGCGCCCCTGCAAACGGTTTGCGGTGTTTGCGGCGGCGGGTGTGTGTTTGGTGGATTGCACGCTCGCCAACGGGACGCCGTTCTCCCTTTACAACGGGGTGCGGGTTTGCTGCAGATATGCCATTCGCTTTTTTGTCCCCCCTGCCCCGCCCCTGATTCCCGGTTCCCCCTTGCCGATTTCTATTTGCGCCAGCTCCTGAGGTGCATCTGAGAGCAACGAAAATAGCGGATCTTTCGCAAGCACAAAATCCGGCTGCGTTTACTGAAACAGACGAGCTTTTTCTTTGTTTTCAGATACACCTCCAGCTCCCAGCTTTCAATCTATCCTGTGTAAACTGCAACCCCTCACGCGCCATTCTGTGCGGCACCTACCTTATAATATAAGGGGTGCTGCCCTGTGTGAATTTGCAACTGATCTATTTGAAGCAGCTGCGAGCTATTGCAATTTTGCACAGGGTATTGCCCGCATTCTGCGCCGAACATTCCCGAAACGTGTTGGAAAAACGCACAGGATTGCCTTGTTTCCCTATGCCGCTTACCGTTGGAAAAACGCACAGGTTACCCACGGAACCGTTGCAATTTTACACAGGGTATTCCCGCTCCCCTGCCCCGCCGTGACCCGCGTACCTGTTGGAAAACCACACAGGATAGGCCCGTTCCCCGTGTTGCAATTTACACAGGTTTGGCTGTTTTTGGCTTATTTGCAACTTTACGCAGGTTGCTTTCCGCACAGGAAAATGGTGGTGGAATGCACAGGCTGCAGTTGGTTGAACACACAGGTTTGCGTTGTTAAATTACACAGGCTCTACCTATTACTAATATAGAACTAAACAACTAAGCCATAATAACAACCAGAGGTAAGCCGGGAGATGGGGGAGAACGGGAAAAAATTGGTGTTGCCATTCCATCAGGTTACAGAACCCTGAAACAGCAGGACAGAAAAGCACAATAAAACCCTGTGTAACCTGCACCCGGGCTGCAGCCCCCACAGGATATATGGCAAACCACAACGCGGGTGTTGCATTTTGCACAGGGTAATGGCGGTGAAACCCTGTGTAAATTTGCAATTCTTGCGCTGGACAACAGGATGTGCTATAATGTTTAGCATGATGTGCGTGACCACCCGGGATACAGCAACCAATATAGGAGGCCCCTGCTTATGGCGGCAAGTAAACAGAAAAAAGATGATCCGTTTGTCGTTACGTTTGAAGAACGCGGGGACCAGACCATCGTTCGCAAATCCAATGACCTTGTACAGATGACGCGCAACAACCTGACGCTGAGCCAGCAGCGCCTGATGCTGCATATTTTTTCGATGATTAAGCCGGAGGATACGGACCTGCCCTCTTATGAGCTGAGCATTTATGATTTTATCAAGATGACCGGCATGGACCCGCACAGCGGGGCGCTGTACAAGCAGGTGCGCAAAAATATTGAGGAGCTGGCCAACGCGCCCATCCAGTGGATCAAGAATAACGGAACTTCCACGGTGGAAACATTCCGATGGATCGATAAAGTGCGCATTGATGAGGGCCGCGCGCGCATGACCATCACGCTGGATCCGGTGCTGAAACCGCACCTGGTGCAGCTGAAAACCCTGTATACCACCATGGATGTGACCTACACCATGCTGATGCGGTCCACCTATTCCATCCGCATTTACGAACTGTGCAAGAGCTACCAGAGCCTGTACCTGAAAAAGAAAGCGGCCGGGGAACCGCTGGTATGGAACCTGAGCATGCTGTATGAACAGCTTTCGTATACGGCCAACCGATGGTCGGATTTCCGCCGCCTGGCACTGGAAAAGGCAAAGGCGGAAATTAACGAAAAGACGGATATTATTTTTAATTACGATGTGTACGAAAAAAAAGGGCAGAAGGTTCTTTCGCTGGTGGTAACGATTGACCCGGTGGATGATGCCGCCGCACAGGCCAACCTGGACAGCATCAACAGCACAGTGCGCAAAAAGAGCAAAAAGAAGGGCCGCCCCACCGTGGCGATTGAGGATTCGCTGTTGGATGACCCCAGCGTGATCACCTTTGATTATGTTTCGGCACCGGAAACAACGATCCCCTATTCCTTTGGACGCCACCGCACCGAGCTGCGGGAGGAAATTGTTGTGAAAGCGCGCATGGATCAGCTGCGCGCGGAGATTACGCCCGAAGAGCTGCACGCGGTGGAAGTGATCATTGATGTGTTGGCAGATGCCTGCTGCACCATCCAGGCAGGCGATGGCGAGCAGGACGGCGGCAACAAAACGGTGTTTGGAAAGATGAATGCCATCATCCTGGATTGCGGCGGGCTGACCAGTTGGCTGGCCGGTGTGGCACCCCGCTATGCACAGGAGATCATTCCCCGGTCGCAGACGATGCGCAGCCCGGCGCGGTACCTGAACAAGGTGCTGCGCGAGGATATGGATAACTATCGCATTTATATTTTCCGCAAGGCAAAGCCGGCAGCAGAACCCAAAGAGGAGCTGTTGGAAGCGGAGTACCATGTGATGGATGAGCCGGTGCAGCAAACGATGCCGGAGCCTGAGCCGCCCAAGGTAGAGCTGATTCCCGAAACGATTGTAAAACGGCAGGATATGCGAAAAGAGTTTGCAAAGTTTGTAGATGATGGATACCTGGAAAAGACGTTGACGAGCGGCCAGCGCGGCGCTTACCACGAAATTTACCGCCACCTGGCAGCGCGGTGCGTGCCTTCGCCTTCCAGCCTGCGCAATGGGCTGAAAGACGAAATGCGGCTGCATTACCTGGCCTGCATGAATGAAGTGATTGAAAAGTATGGCAGCCTGACCCCGTTGATGGAAGCTATGGCGCATGAACTGGACTTTGATGTGTTCTGGGCAAAGGCCGCCAAGGACCCCAACGTGAATAACCCGATGGGGCTGTTCTACCACATTATTGAAGAACGCGCGCTGAACCCGATCGGCACCATAATGAACGACCAGGCACAACGGCAGAAGGTTGCCGCCAAGGAAAAAGGTGAAAAAGATAAGTGGCACAACGAAAGCTGGATGGATGCTTTTGAGGAAGATATCCCGGATGACAGCGAAGAGTAATTGAGATAAAGCGGAGTGGAACATCCGGGAGCGCTATTATAATAAGGTAAGCAGCGGCTGGCAGATTGCTGGCCGCTGCTTTTTTGTTGGGGTGCAGCTGAGAAATGGAAATATCCGGCGTTTTTTGATTTCAGATAGACCTTGGGATAATGGGTGAGAATGAAGGTGCGTGGGCGGGAATGCCTGGATGAAGTGAAGAAGGATGGGAAGAAAAAACGGCAGAGAAAAGCGTGAACAGCAACGAAGAGATGCCTGCATAATATTCGTCAAAATATCCGTTGACACGCGCGAAGCATATGATATAATAGAAGCTATAACAGCAACGAAGAGATGCCGCACGGCATGGGGTGCAAGTTTTTGCAACCCGCAGTTAGGGCAATACCGCAAAAGAACCGAACAAAAACCAAAGATTAACCAACAGCAACGAAGAGATGCCTACACAAGGGCGCTCGCAAGGAGGAAAACAATGGGATATTGTATCTCAGTCTGCATTGAAAAAGGCGGCGTGGGAAAAACCGTTACCGTCTGCAACCTGGCGGCGCTGATGGCGCAGGACGGCAAGCGGGTGCTTGTTGTGGATATGGATGCCCAGGGCAACTGTACCTATACCCTGACGGGCGCCCGTGTAACCGATAATACTTTTGACCGCGCTGGCGTGTATGATATGTTCCGTGCCTATGGAATCAGCGGCACGCAGAACTATATTTCCCGCACACAGTTTGATAATATTGATATAATTCCGGCAAATGGCAACACCCCAATGGCGGCCAAGCAGCTGCAAATCCTGGAACAGTCCGAAAGCACCAGTATCAATATGTTTTTGGCCATGTGCCTGGCACAGGTTGCCGGCGAATACGACTTTATTTTGATCGATACTCCGCCGTCCCGCGATGTAATGGTGACCAACGCCCTGATGGCCAGTGACTTTGTGCTGATCCCCTGCGTGTGTGATGACTACAGCCGTGACAGTGTGTACCGCACTGTGGCCATGTGCCAGCAGTTGGAGCACGATGAGGGCGAAAAAATTGATGTTTTGGGCATTATCCTGACTATGGTGGAAAAAACTGCCCTGACCGAAGTGATCCGCAATGAACTGCGGGAAAGCCAGCTGGGCAGCAAGCTGTTTGCTGCCGAAATCCGTAAGGGACAGGCTGTAAAGGATAGCACCCGCCTTGGTGCGCCGGTTGTGCTATGTGCACGCAGCAGCAACCCGGCAAAGGATTATGCAAAGGTGTATGCCGAGCTGAAAACGCGCGTTGAACAGGAGGCAGAGTGATGGCAAGCAAACTGGACCGACTGCAGAAGAAAGGCTTTAAAGTAAACGAAGCAGCGTTAAGTAAGATCGCGCGCGGTGACCAGGAGCCGGGCGGTGAATACAGCGAGATCAATATCAATGATATTGAAGAAAACCCGGATAATGCCCTTTACCGTGAGCTGGATACCGAGGAAGATATTGCGCTGCTGGCCGATGATATCCGCCGCGCGGGGCTGTTGCACAACCTGGTTGTGTTCCCTAAGACCGGTTTTGGCGGAAAATATGTGCTGCTTTCCGGCGAGCGCCGCCTGCGTGCGCTGCGCCTGTTGGTGGAGCAGGATAAACGCGAGCAGGAAGAAAAACAGCTGCCCAACCGCATGAGTGAATGGCAGAAAGTGCAGTGCAAAGTGGTGCGCAACTTGACGGAAAACGAAAAAGTTGTGTATATTGACAGCGCAAACCTGCAAGTGCGCGGCGGCATCAGCAATGAACGTGTGATGCGCCAGGCGGCGGCGCGTTTTGTGGAAAACCTGCAAAAAGCACCGTATAACCTGAGCGCAGCGGAAGCGAAAAAAGCGCTGAAAGAGGTCAGCCCGCTGAATTCCCGCACGATTGATAAGGCGCTTTCGATTCAGAATGATCTCAACCCTGATCTGCGCCGCTTGCTGGATGAGGAATTCCTGAACCGAGCCGAGTGCGAAACCTATCTCCGCTTGACCCTGGAAGAACAGGCCCGTGCAGCCGCAGTGTTTTTGAAAATCGCAGCCCTTGACCCACGCAGCCATGAGCGCCGCGCCATTAAGGACGCATTGACCACCGCCATGCTGGATGTAGCAGTGGAACGCCGCAGCATGCAGGAGCGCGAGAGCGTATTTGCAGCAGCGTTGCAAAATGCACAGGATGCAATCGGTCAGGCCAAGACGCAGGAAAACAAGGCGGCGGCAGTAGATAAAGACCACAACTTTATTTCGGCCAAGCTGCCTACCACGGCCCGCAAACTGCGTAAAATTGCAGCGGCAAAAAATATTGAAGCTAAGATCCGCAGTTATACGGCAGAGGACCGCAAAGCAATGTCGGACCAGATGCAGGAGCTGATTGCGGCAGCGCAGGAGCTGAAAGCACTGATTGATGCTGTGGAATAATCCAGATCCACGAAAGCAGCAAACAACAAAAATCCATGCAAATAGGAATACAGGAATCCACAATATGAAACAGCGAATTGTCATCCGGCTGCACCTGGCTGTGCGGGCAGTGCTGCAAAGCGAAGCGGACTGGCGCGGCACGCGGCTGGGCACCCTGACATCGGAGCTGATCCATGAACAGGCTGCGAAAGCGCGCCTGTGCGGGGTGCAGAATTACGAGTTGAACCCCGTCAGCAGCCGCTATGTTCCCGTTACAAACGGGACAAAATATAAGCAGACATCTGGCCTGGAGCAGATCTCCATCTATCTGAACGATGAGGATATGCAAACCCTGAAAGAGCTGGCACTGGCCAACGATAGTGTGCGTGTGATCAACGGCAGGCAGGCAATCACCTACCGATATGTTGTTCCCGGAATGCTGCTGAACGACCCGGTGTTTACGGGGCTGACAGAGCAGAACAGCACGGCAAGGTAAGCACTTCAAAATCTTGAATAAATCAAAGGCGGCGCCGCGTTTTTTGAAAGACGCGGTGCCGTTTTGTATGCAAAGCAGCCTGAAAATACTACAAAACATAAACCTGTGCGAAATTACAACAAAACGGATAGAAGGTGAGAATAGGAAAAAAGGAGAAATATGTTGGAATTTTACACAGGTTTACAGAGCAAAATATGAGGAAAAGCGCGATGCAGCGTTTGCAAAATAAAGCGGATTTTGGGTGAATCAGGTGCGGGGAACCAAAAAAGAGGGGAAACCTGTGTAAATGGCAACAATCTGCAGGGTGAATTACCTTTTTATAATACGACAGGGATAGTAATACCCTGTGTAAAGATGCAACACTGTACGCTGCGAAAGGGAAGAGTTGCAATTTTACACAGGGTATTGGTTATTCTGGCAGGCGGAGTAGAAGGAAAACACTAAAGGCAATACCGCATAATTCTAAGTGCCGATACGGCGAGCGAGGTACGGCAGATG
>OHHR01000466.1_pt1 | contig 26345 bp, 24 predicted proteins | sample 1568021 | NCBI WGS metagenome assembly OHHR01 (sample SAMEA3879560, study PRJEB24766) | human gut metagenome | biome: human-associated habitat; feature: feces | place: USA | collected 1985/1987 | reverse complement strand
ACAAATCAACGCTGTGATGCTCGGTACCACACAAATCACCAACGCCATTGTCGAACGTAAAAAAATCGCTAAAGTCGGTGTCTTGCGCTTAGCCTACCCTGCCACGCTTTCAATCAAACCCTTCACCTACTGGCCACAAGACCTGGTTGAAAAACTCGGAGGTCTCTACGCCGTGGTCCCAGGTGGTTACGAGTACGACGGCCAGATTTTGTCAGAACTCGACGAAGAAGCTGTGAAAAAACAGCTGGCTGAGTGGCAGGGGCAAGTCGAATCAGTTGCCGTGATTGGTGCCTTCTCCAGTTTAAAAACGGATCAAGAAGCACGTGTCGCAGCGCTTGTCCATGAAGCCTATGGTAATGAATTTCCAGTGACGCAATCCGCTGAAATTGGTTCCATTGGATTGATCCAGCGTGAAAATGCCTCGATTTTAAACGCTGGGCTGTTTAAAGTTATCGCCACCACCATCACCGGCTTCAAACAAGCCTTGGCTGACAAAGGTGTCGCTAACGCTGATTTATACCTTACCCAAAACGACGGCACTTTAATGACTGCCGAATTTGCCCAACGCTTTCCAATTTTGACCATCGGATCCGGTCCTACTAACAGTATCCGTGGTGCTGCATACTTAGCTGGAAAAGACGACGCTATCGTCGTGGATATCGGTGGGACCACCACCGATTTAGGTGTTTTGAAAAACGGCTTCCCACGCGAATCTGCTATTGCCGTTGAAGTAGGTGGTGTCGCAACCAACTTCCGGATGCCTGACATCTTGTCCATCGGCTTAGGTGGTGGTTCGATTGTCCGCGTGCAACCAGATGGTAGTGTAACGGTCGGTCCTGATTCCGTCGGTTACGAAATCACTGAAAAAGCCTTATGCTTTGGCGGTGATACCCTGACTGCCACTGATATTGCCGTTCGCATGGGCTTAGCCGATGTTGGCGACAAGGCTAAAGTTTACGGCGTTTCTCAAGAAGTCGCGGAAGCTGGTCTTGCTGAAATCAAGCACATGATTGAAGTTGCAATTGATAAGATGAAAACCAGTGCCGATGATATTGAAATCATCTTAGTCGGTGGCGGCGCCATCATCGCCCCTGATCACTTAGCTGGTGTTGCCAAAGTAATCGCGCCAGAAAAAGGTGGCGTAGCCAACGCTATCGGAGCTTCGATCAGCCAAATCTCAGGTACCGTTGATCGCATTTATCCATACACTAAAATTGACCGCGAAGAAGCTTTGAAGCAAGCTGAAGTTGAAGCCGGTGAGCATGCGAAAACTGCCGGTGCCTTACCCGATACCTTAAGCGTCGTCGAACGTGAGGAAATTCCTCTAGCCTACGATCCAAACCAATCCACCCGCGTCAAAATCAAAGTCGTCGGCGAACTCGCCTAGTGCCACCAAAAATAGGGATCTTCAAACAAATGGAATAATTTGTTTGAAGATCCCTATTTTTTGTCTTGTGTTCACTGTGAAGGCTTAGTATATTTTCCGACATAATTAGCTAGTCACGGTTAACAAACATGGAAAAGATACTTGCTAGCCCATGAAAAATTGCCGTAACAATTCCCGGAAACATCACTAGTATGGCAAGAAGTGAGATGTACTCGTGTGCTATCGTTCCGACTACTGGAATCACAATAATCAAATAACGCCACCATCCTGCACCTGATTTTAGGCAATAATAATACCAAACCACTGAACCAATAATACCAACGAGACTTGGAATATTCGTCGTTAATGGGTTTGATGTAATCGTTGTGGTCGTGGTCCCTGCTAATTCAAGTAAGATGAAAGTAATCACGACAAACCAGACAATTGGATTATATTTAAAATAAATTCCCCTGATTGACCTATAAACAATTGTATAACTTTCAACATTATAAAATCTTCTTTCTTATTTGTTTGCATTTGCATTATTATTTTGGTACTTATCAAGTGTTTTACTGTTCTACGTCATCACTTTTTACAACCTTCTTCCGATTTTCGTCCGTTTCCTATTAGTAATATAAGGATTAGCCTGAAAATTAGTCTGTTTATATTTCCTCTCACTACTAATATAGCAATCCCGATGGTTATTTGATTTTATACGTGGATAAGATACTAGTCTGTCTGTATAATGGATTAAGTAGAGAAGTTAAGGCGGTGGCTATTTCCGATCGGAGGTGGTGCTTATGGTGTTAAACCCTTAAAGCCCATAAGTCCTAACGAAAGGAGTAGCCTAAGTGTCCGTGTCGGACGCTTTACAATTAATGCTGACTTTCGGTACGTTTATCGTGGCCTTGATCGCATTAATTGTTGAGCTGATTAAAAGTCAGCAAAAAAAATAACCGCCTTAGCTCTGGCAAGCTAGCGGTTATTTAAACTGTATAAATTTGTCACCGTCTTAAACGGCTCTACATGGGAAGTCCTGTTATCAGCGGGGCTTCTTTTTTCTTAAGCATATTATAGCATGACTATGACTGACTTTCGAATATTTTTAATCAGCTTTCTAGCAGTTTAAGGGAACGCACGTTTGCTTTATGTGCTAAAATACAGGTAAAAGCTAACGGAAGTGATCAACTTGTTTACTGATAATGAACCGCATGGCGTATTCTTCTTAATCGATAACAAAAGCTTCTACGCCAGTTGCGAAGCCGTTGCCCGGGGGCTCAATCCCTTAAAAGTCCCATTAGTTGTCCTTAGTGAGGCTAAAAACACTAATGGTGGCCTAATTTTGGCTACTTCACCTGAAGCCAAGCAATTATTTCATATCAAAGCTAATGTCTCACGTAAACGTGATTTACCTAATGATCCACGTCTGTGGGTTGTCCCACCACGCATGAATCTCTATATCGAACGTAACTTGCAAATTAACCAAATCTTCTACCAGTTTACGACTGAAAAAGAAGTTTGGCCGTATTCAATTGACGAAAGTATTTTGGATATGACCCATTCATGGCGGCTTTTTGGGCAGTCTGTCCGTGAAGTAGCAAGGTTGATTCAAACTACGGTGCGGCAAAAATTAGGCTTATACACCACTGTTGGCATTGGTGATAATCCGACCCAAGCTAAGCTTGCCCTTGATGTGTATGCTAAGCATACCGCTGACTTTATTGGTGAAATTCATTATGAGACTGTCCCTCAAAAAATCTGGACGATCAATGACTTAACTGCTGTCTGGGGGATCGGTGAACGGACAGCTAAACGGCTAAACCGACTAGCTATTCACAACATGTACGAGTTAGCCCATGCCAACCCTTATTTGTTGAAACAAGCAATGGGGATTATTGGCACCCAATTGTTCGCCACGGCCTGGGGAATTGATCGAGCACAGGTTACGGAACCCGCTAAAGTCAAATCAGCAAGTCTAGGCAATTCACAAGTATTGCCACGGGACTATCTTAACCAAGCAGAAATTGAAACGGTCATTAAAGAAATTGGTGAACAAGTGGCTGCTCGGCTACGACACCATCATAAAATGGCGGGGTGTCTGTCGCTAAGCATTGGCTTTTCTTACGCTGCGGCCGCAGCCGATGGCCGCGGTGGCTTTCATCAGGCTTTAAAAATTGAGCCAACCAATGATAACCAAGTTTTAACGCGACAACTATTATGGTTGTTCCGCAAAAACTGGGACGGTCAAGCTGTCCGAAATATTGGGGTTTATAGCAGCAAATTAAGTGCCAACACCGGCCACCAGCTTAGCTTATTTGAGCCGGCAACTACCCAGATTAAGGCTAGTCGGTTAAACCAAGTGATTGATGAAATTCATCGCCGCTTTGGCTTCACGAAGTTAGTTTATGCCACCAGCTTGTTAAGGGGCGGTACAGCTATTGAACGCGCTTCACTCGTCGGTGGTCATAATGGGGGCAATAGCTATGAATAACGATGTAGAAATTATTATGGGACGCTTAACCTTGCTGTTTAAGCGCCAGTCACGCACCCGCTATTGGTTGATGATCGCTAACGATCCTTACGATCAGACCTACAATGTATTTTTTAACAGCCAACGGGCTAACGAGCGCTTGCAATCCGTTCCTTTACATAAATTAGCACACTATGATTTAGCTGATTTGGAGACGCTACTAAAAGCTTTGCGACAAAAGATTAAACTAACGATCGAATTTGTTGGTTTTACTGGTGAACGCTGGCCTAAAAGTCAAAAATTAATTCAACGAAAGCGGGTGCCCCTTGAATAACCAAGACTTTGACTTAGATACGGTTAAGCACTTCTTTGAACATGATTATCACGACCGAGGCATGATGAAATGGCAGGGGTTCTATTTGTCCGATCATACCGCCGCGCTAAATCAACAAAACCAGCAGTTGAATGCAGTCTATGTCCCACGACCGCAGCAATCCTTAGCGGAACTGACACAAGTGTTGGCCGACGCTTATCAAAGTCAACAACTGGTAACGATTCAGCTAAAAACGGTTGATCAAAATAACCACCATTTGCCGGATATAACGACTTTGATTCATGGCTACAATGCTAATGATATTGTGATTGATTCTGATTGTTTCGTCCCGCTACAAGAAATTCGCAATGTGGCATACAAAAAGACGGAGAAGCTATAAAGATTAGCTCTCCGTCTTTTATTAGCGCTTTATTTGCCGGATTCATCTTGAACTGATGATTAGCTACTCGTACCTATCGCTTCATATACGGACTTTGACTAATTAATACTCATTTTCTTAATTAAACGGCCACCACATAAATCGTTTAGTAATCCGTCTTTCTGCATGAGCATCGTAAGCTACATAATGATTACCAGTTTGTTCACGCATCATTAGGGGAATCTGCGCACGAGAGACCAGACGAATATTTGAAACATAGGAGCCTTTATGAGCAACAAGTGCCCAACGCTGTTTAGAACTATATTGTCCGGTATAAAACTTTAGCCAACTACCACTGCCAAAAGGATCGTCAGCTACAAACGCATCAACTTGCTGCGGGGTTTTAACAGCAGCAACATGTTTGTTTTTACCATCCTTATCAATGATAGTTGTCTTTTCTCTCTTCTCTGGTACCTGATTAGGGAGTACCGCATAACCATATTGAACTCTTAAAAAATGGATTGGAGCGATCAATCCATTCATTTTGCGTGGCACGCCCATATCCTAATACACTTAACCATAAAAACAGCAACACAATAATTCCTAATACAATTAGTAAGTAGCGTTTGTATTTATTTTTATCCCGCACATCTTGACTAATTTTATTACGCATAATTAAAATAATATGTGTATCCGGAAAAGTAGGTGTCCTCCATGAAGCATCCTAAAAGCTATGATACAAACTCAGCAACTCGAAAACGCATGTCGAATGTCCATTTAAAACGTGGTAAGACTGAAAATAAACTAGCCTTAGCACTATGGCATCAAGGCATTCGTTACCGCCGAAACTATAAGGCATTGCCTGGCTCTCCTGATATTGCGATCACAAAATACAAAATTGCTATCTTCATCGATGGTGAATTTTGGCACGGTCAAGATTGGGACAATCGAAAAAAGCGTCTAAAGCGTAATCGTGATTATTGGATCAAGAAAATTGAAGAAAACATGGCACGCGATAAACGAGATGATGCATTACTTCAAGAAGTAGGCTGGTTACCCCTCCATTTTTGGGATAAAACAGTACTTAAAAATCTGGATTATTGTGTTGAACTTATTCAGTACCAGATCCGCTATCGTAAAGAAGAGGAGTAGTTGTCGCTTCAAGACAATCACTCCTCTTTTACTTTCTATAACAAATCTTTGATCTGATCAAGTAAATAATCTTTATTTAACCAAAAACTCTGCTTAGTCATCCAATTATCCGAAAAATCAGCTGGCTTATTCGTCCATCGAGCTGCTACAGGTAATTGATTCCCATAATTCGAGCCTGCGTAATAACTACTCTTTGATGTATGAGGACGTACATGGATAATCATGTGGTCTGATTGTGCTAACAAGTTATTCGTAACACGATTTCTCTTAGCGTCATAGGAAAGATCTACGCCTTGATTTAGTGTCGCTACCACCTTGTCCCAGGCAGCATGAACTGTTCCATCTAGATCTTGTTTTGGCATTTTCCAAAACTTCACACCACGAAATTGAAAAGAGTCCACGTCCAATTGTGTAAATACCACAAACAAATAAGTCGTATTCACAAACTGTTCCCGAAGCTTAGAAGATTGCCATGTCTCACTAACAAGTTCTCTAAAATCAAAATTAGGAAACGACATGGATTCTTTTGGCATTCCTTTGCCATTAACGTGTATCGTTTTTAATTTAATGCCCTGTTCTTGTAGCGCTTTAGCCCTTTCTTTATTAATGTCTAGGTCTAGAATACAGTTGATCAGACTTGCTAATGCCCTTTTAGCGTACTTTCCATTAATATTAGGCCTAATATTAAAATGCCTAAATAGTTCAACGTCACTCTGCCCAACGAATCCAGAAATACGTTTTAAAATATCTGCTTGTAATTGTGATTGCCCAGTATTCATCCCTTATTCCCCCTGCATGAATTTTTTCATCATCGATTCAATTTCCTGTCGTTCATCCACAGAAAATTCTGGTTGTAACGTCTTACCTTCAATTGCAGCATTCATTAAATCTCTTTTTTCCTTTAAACGGTCGTATATCAGCTCATCGATTGGTTGTCGATCATCAAACTGACCACACAATTGGAAATAATAATAATTGGTCTTCACATTATCTGGTAAGCCCAAACGATGAATACGATCACGGGACTGCAGCATATGTGTTAGGTTAAAGGAATATTCAAGATATAACGCATCATGGCTAATATGGTGCAGTGAAACAGATTCAGCTAATGTATGCGGATTAGAGATCAGTAGATCGTATTCCCCTGCTTGAAACGCTTGGATCATCACTTCACGGTCGGCAGCACTAACAGCGCCATATATTTTAGCGACTTTATAGCCAGCCTGTTCAATACGTGCTGTGAATTTATCAATCGTGTTCACAAATATTGCCCAGACCACGGGGTGCTTCCCTTGTTCAATCAAATCAAGCGCAGTCTCGATTGATTTTTCAAATTTAGTTGACGTCTGGATATTGTCCAACAATTGTAAGTCAGCGTCTGTGTATTGTGGCGTATCATCCATGAACTGATTAAATTCAAAGTCCAAATTTGTTTCAGATTCATCATTATCACCATTTTTATCAACAAACAATTCTTCGCTAACAGCTTGGCGCAGTAAAGCCGGGTTAGATGCCATTTGTATTAAGCGAATATAAAGTTTAAACGGCTGATGCCCATACTTTTGCCACAACATATCGATCACGGCTTGTTCTTCGTTGGTTGCCGTATACTTCATCAAATGATCTGGTTCTGGTGCAGGCACACCTAGGTCGTCCTTAGTCACCCGCCAGAAAAACGGATAAAGCTTTTCATTCACTTCCTGTGCAATGACGCCATCTGAACGCAACAACTCATTCACACTAAAACCAAAATAATCCGCATACTCATCCTTATATAAAAGATGCAGCATATTATAGATATCAACGTAACCATTAGGAATCGGTGTCCCAGTCAGTGCCAATTTGTAATTTGCTAAATCTGCTAAAGGTTGCGCAAACTTAGGACGTGATGCTTCAGTCCCTTTTAATTTGTGTACTTCGTCAAACACCAGTAATGTCCGCGTATCGATACATTGTTCAAGTGCCGTTTCATACTTAGGCAGTGACTCATAATTAACTAAGATAAGGTTATATTGCCCAACATTTTTATAAAAATCCTCTGTACGGAATGTTTCTGACTGAACATCTAATACATTAAGATCGCGTTTATCACCAAATACTTCATTAAATTCCGTCTTCCAAGCTAAAAATGAGCTTTTGGGTCCACAGACGACCATCTTATTAACTCTATGGATGGATGGCGCTGATAGGTAGGCAAATGTCCCATATACCATGGCTGTTTTACCAGATCCTGGAACCGAAAAATTACCTACTCGCTGCATTAACATCATGTAAAAGCTGACCCACGCCTGAATAGGGCGCAAAGTACGAACTACCTCTTGATCAACGATTTTAACAAATTCATCCAAGCGTGGTTTTAAGGCAGGCTCTTGTGCTTTCAATTCGATTCCCTGTTTTGAGATCTTATCAATTTCATATCGCGAATTTTCAATGTAATTTATGACAGAATCTGCAACAACAAAGTTAAAATGAGCACGTTCAGCAAGCTTCTCAAATCTCGGAATAACTTGATTTTCAATAATCGAATAACTAAGACCTGTTTTAAAGTGCCATAAGATCTCATCTTTTAGAAAGTCCTGTTTAATACGGCGCAAAGGCCGAGATTCAGGAATTTCTTCATTTAAGTTATTTTGGATCTCCAGCTGATTATCTGTCAGATATAAAACGAGGCTATTCGGTGTCAACAGTGCTTGCTCCATGATCAACTCACCTTTATTATAGTGTGCTACTTGTTTATAAACGATCTCATTGATTGATTTAACAAAGAGCATGCCATCTGTATTTTTACCTGCCCAAAGCTTATCAAACGCAGCTTGCTTACCGTTTATATAGTTCTTTTCTTCCTCACTGGTCCAACTTTTGCGAACATCTATCGTCTCATAATTATGTGCAAAAGCATTCTCAGTCTCATTAAATGACCCTGTAAAATATACCGTATTGCCTTCAGCATCACGCATTAACCCATACTTGGCATGAAAAAGGCCATCCGTTGTAAACCCAATTTTAATATCCACTAGCCCTATCGCAATTAAATACGCCAAGTTCGATATATTAGCATCATCTGCTTGATTATGGATCTCAGGTACAATACAATTCTGAAACTGTTGCGTGACATCACGTGCTTCATAACCCGCAAGGATCGCATCATAATCTTGTTGCGATATCTGGCTTGAAATAATCAAACGATAGTGACCATGTTTTTGCCTAAGGTTGGTAATGCCTTTGGAAAAATAAAGGAGCGCACGTGCAGAAAAATAACCCGATAAACGGTCGTAGCTGACACTCTCCGCAAGTACAGGGTCATAAAAGTCTTTTCCAACATCATCATCAGGTGTTGCGTACCCCGGTTTGATAGATAGATCACTTAACATTTAACTCACTCGTTATCTTTTGGATTTGTTTGTCTAGTCCCAACAACAACGTACTGATTTGCTTCTTATCACCATCTGAACAATGTTCTAACGCCTTACTATCAATATTTCTTAATAGGTCTAATGCTTTACTCGTATCCTGTAATGGACGCTTTTCGGCATTTTTCATTTTTTCGCGATCAACCGTTTGATCAACAATATTGACCAAGTTATCTGTAACCCTTTTGGGGACATCAATCACGGCTGCTGTTGCGTCTGATGAGCTTTCGGCTATCCTATCACCACTAAAACTATCTTCAATATCATTTAACGTATCATCTAGCTCATCAGCTAAATGATGCAAGGTATGTGGGTTTAAAATAGTACTACTCATCCCACGAACCTTACGTGTCACATCACCGGTCATCGAAACCATGCTGGCAAATAAAATATCCTTAGCATCTTGGTAGTCTTCTGGCGCTAACTTTCTAGACTTAAGAATCTTATCAACTTCTCGCAATGGGCCATCTAGTTTTTGTTGACGTGCCACGAAAAATTGTCCTGGATGGTGAATATAATCCAAATAATCGACCAATAATTGCACAACGCGCATTTCGTCTTTGACTTTTTTCTCGGTAGAATCGATCTCACGCGCATACTCTTTTGGTTCAAATGACTTATTTGGACCAATCAGGTCACGATAAGTGTCAACAAGACGGTCGACTGGACTGTAGTCGACCCGTTCTTCTTTGGCATGTTGCAAATTCAATTCAAGCGTTTTGATTTCTTTTGTTGTGTAATCTTGATCAGGCAACAACACTGCATTGATATAGTTAAATTGCTGGCCTTTTCCCTCGCGAGATAAACGACGTAGTGCCGTAAAACGGCGATTACCATCCACCAAAATACCGTTGCTTAGTACAACTGCGGCTTCTTGCTGTCCGAATTTTTCAATATTATTCTTAGTTGCATTAAGCGTATCTGGACCAGCATCATAGATATATCCTTCTATTGTGGCATTAAACTGCTCTTGGTCAGTAGGTAGATCACCATGTTCATTTTCATATTCAGATATCCAGGTTGCAATACGACCATTCTGAGCGTTATAGCGCAGACGGTCGATTGGAATCTTATAAACATCAAATAACTTCACTGAACCTTTGATAATCAAATTGGTCTTTTCTTCTGTTGGCTGAAACTCTGTTTTATCTAACATTAATGACGATCCCCTCTATATGAGCACTTGAGCATGCACAAAACACCGTAATTTTATGCCTTAAGTATACGCGAAATTTATGCCCTCCGCTATCATGTTAGCATGCTTATATGTCATCACTCGAATTATGTAAAAACATTTTCGATCTAACAAAAAAATCATCGCAATCAACCACCATAAACAGTGGTCAACAACGATGATTTTTCAATTCAAACAATAAAAGATAAAACTAGGTAGATTGCAAATTTAATCCGAATTTTTTGACAAATTAGTCAGTATCACTTGGTAAGGTGTTTGCCAGTTAAGTACTTTAAGGGGGCGCTGGTTAATTTCGAGTAACGTCGTTGTTAAATCTTGAGCACTAATGTGCTCAAAACAAGTCCCCTTAGGGTAAAAATAACGTAAGTTCCGATTGAATCGTTCATTACTGCCGCGTTCAGCGGGCGTGTAAGCATGGCAGTAATAGGTCTGAATACCGTATTGTGGTTCAAATGACACTAGATTGCTAAACTCAGTTCCACGATTGACAGTAAAGGTGTGTACCGGTCCCTTAAAAGTTGTTAGAAACATAGTTAGGGCTTCATTAACAGTCGCCGCTGTCCAATCTTTTAATCGGTAAGCCCAAAGAAAACGTGATTTGCGATCAATTAGCGTTAATAAAGCAGACTAGACAAAAGATCAGCTCCTAAAAGATGGGTTTGTGGTAAACACCATTTTAAAGGAAGCTGATCTTTTTTGTCCGAACAGCGTTCGGATTAATTTTACAATCTACCCCTTAACCATATTAAAATCAACCTGCTTGTCTTCTATCACTAATACTATTATATTCGAAAATAAATCTGGATCTCATCTTCCAAATGCGTTACAATCTATATATTACAAGTTCAGAAAGTAGGTAAAGAATTGACACTTAAAATCTTTTCAATGTTTGACGGCGTCGGCGGCTTCATTGTTGGCTTAGACCATGCTAATGATGTAATCGGCCAAACGCGGTATCAAACAACATACTCAAATCAATTCGAACCTTCCCGTAAATCACAAGATGCTTTCGAGGTCGGTCTATATCGTTTTCCAAATATAAAACACATCCCCACTGATGTCGAAAAAATAGATGACAGTGTTTTTGATGAAATGAAAGAAAATGGCGTCAACATGATTGTTGGCGGTTTTCCTTGTCAGGATTATTCTGTCGCCCGTTCAAAACAAAAAGAACGTGGTATTGAAGGTAAAAAGGGTGTTCTTTTTTGGTCTATTATTCGTGCAGTCAACCACATCAAACCAGAATATTTGGTTTTAGAGAATGTAGACCGCCTTTTAAAATCGCCTTCTAAACAACGTGGTCGTGACTTTGCCATCATGTTGGGTGCGTTTAATCAATTAGGCTACTCCGTTGAATGGCGCGTAATCAACGCGGCTAAATATGGACAAGCGCAGCGCCGTCGTCGTGTATTCTTTTTTGTTTATCGTAATGACACAAAGTTTGCCAAAACGATTGATCAAAAATACAGCCAACCTAACCTATTTGAACAAGATGAAGACACATATGATCAATACATCTTTAAAGATGGTTTGTTCGCACGTCAATTTCCAATCGTTCAGACGCCTTATAAAGGTCGGCACTATACACAAGTCCTATCCACCGTTGACTCAGATGACCTAGAATATGTACCTGACATTTCGGATAATTTCACGGGTAAGATTTGGAATACAGGCATTATGCGGTATGGTCAATACTTTACGATCGATACAGCCCCTACCGAGACTGAAAAACCAATTACTCTTGGTGAAATCGTGGCGAAAGCTAAGGAAACAGAACCTGTTATTGACGAAAAATACTACATCAATAATGCTGAGCGTCTAGAAAAGTTCAAGTACCTACGTGGCGCTAAAAAAATCGAACGCACAACAACCGACGGACATAAATGGATCTACAGTGAAGGCGGTATGGCCCCTTATGATAGCTTTGATTTACCGGCCCGTACCATGTTGACCAGCGAAGGTTCTGTTAATCGTTCCACACATTTACTATTCGAGGATGGTCGTTACCGCTTATTAACACCGATTGAAGCAGAATTAATCCAAGATTTTCCAGCTAATTGGACAAAGTATAAAAAAGATGCCGAAACTGGAGAAATCAGTGAAGTTTCCGATAGAATGCGGATGTTCTTTATGGGGAACGCCTTAGTCACCGGAATTGTAAAACGAATCGGTATCGAATTAAATAAAATTATTGTTGAAAACCAATAATTCACGTTAACCAGTCAAACTATGGCTGGTTTTTTATTTGCCTCTCCTTTGCTTTGCTAATCTCACCCGTTGTTCAGGTTTACTTTTGGTTTTGTAAAAGTGAACCTAAATAACGGGTTCACCAACCGGAACGTCGTGTAAGGCGGTAGGTAAGGTCTAATCAAAGTCAAAACTTAATTTATGGCCGTCAAGCTTTAACTTAGCGTCAAACGACTTTCCTTTTTTGCTTTTAAACCCCTTTAACTTGCTGGTTTCTCCTTTGGTGACCAGCGCTTTAATCGCGGTCTTACCGAGGGTCTTACTGCTCCATTTCTTGGGTAAGGTAAAGTCTTCCCCTTGCTTGGGCTTTACAATGTAAAACTTCTGTTTATTTAACACGGTAGCTTGCGGGGTTTCTAAGAATACTTCAGCAGTCTTTCGTGCCTGCTGCTGGTGGTCAATTTGTTGTTTGATCGCTGCATTTCCTGATAATTGGGTCGGTACATCAGCAATTAATTTAGCCACAAACTTCCTGATTTGACTTAAAAAGTTAGCTGGGGTGCGTTCTTCGGTACTGATTTGTTGTAACGCTTTTTCCCATTTAGCCGTCATTTCTGGACTAGTCAGCAATGGTTCGAGTTCAACCGCTTTGCATAAAGTAATTCCAGCTTCACTGACATGCAACTTATTCTTTTCAGTCACTAAATAGCCGCGTTTCTTCAATACCTCGAGCACATTCGCCCGGGTCGCACTGGTCCCAATGCCTTGGACATCTTTGAGAATTGCCTGGGCTTCTTCATCATCAAGCGTTTTACCGGCCGTCTTCATCGCTGTAATTAAGGTCCCTTCGGTAAAGGGTACCGGTGGGGTCGTTTCTTTTTGCGGTGTTTGCAGGTTGGCTTGGACTTGATCACCTTGGTGAACCAGCGGTAAGGTTGCGGCGGCTTGCTGGTCGGCCTTGTGGTCATCAAATAGAGCTTGCCAACCTGGCTTAGTTGGCACCTTCCCGGTTGCTTTAAAATTAGCGTCGCCAACTTGGGTAATAACGGTGGTTTCCTCGTATTCGTACGGATCAGCAAACATTGCTAACGTGGTTCGTAACACCAAATCATAGACTTGTTGCTGTATTTTGGGCAAGCTGGCTAATTTCTCTTTCGTCGGCACAACTTTAGTCATGATAATGGCATAATGTTCTTCGACCTTTTTACCGTTGACGTAACGTTTATTTGGGGTGGTATTCGGTAAAGAGACTGGCTTAGAGACTGGCTTAGAGACTAAACCCAGATACTTCGGCAGATTAGCCACTAAATACGCAAATTCTTCATCAGTGATATAAGCACAATCGGTTCGTGGATAGCTAAGCAGTTTGGCTTCGTATAAACTTTGAATAGCCGCTAAGGTTTGGCTGGCACTGGCGTGATAACGTTTATTCATGGCACTTTGCAGACTGGATAGCGAAAATAGTTGCGGGCTGGCACGCTTTTTAGCCTGTTTTTGGACGTCCTTGATTAAACCGTCCTGCAAGCCTTTCTTAACGTGTTTAGCCTGCATGAATGTCATTAGCCCTGATTCGTCTTTAAACCGCTGATAAGGGTCTAATTTTGCCTCGAATTTTTGCTGATTAGCTAAAATTTCCGCATTCAGTTCAAAATAGGGTTCGGGCTTAAAGTTTTTGATGAGTTGATCTCTTTGATAGACCATATACAAAGTTGGCGTCTGTACGCGACCAATCGAGTACACTCCGTGCACCCCGTTTTGTCTCAATAATAAAGTATATAAAGGACTGCCATTCATGCCAATTAACCAGTCACTAATTTGACGGGTTTGGGCTTCCTTGTAAGCTAAATAATCTTTATGCCAATCACCAAGATTTTTAAAGCCGGTTATAATGGCGTCTTTTTCCAAACTATTCAACCATAGCCGTTTAATGGTCTTCTTTCTAACGTCAATATGGGCTTGGTTCATGATCGACCAGGCGATATTAGAACCTTCTCGGCCACTATCAGTAGCGACTATAATCGTATCGGCTTTAGTTAATAAGTCTTTGACAACTTTAAACTGATCTTTTTTACTAGCTGCCACTTCAAACTTGTATTTATCAGGAAAAATCGGTAAATTAGATAAGGCCCATTGCTGATATTTCTGATTATATTTATCCGGTGTGGCTAGTTCAACTAAATGTCCGAGACCATACGTGACAAGCGTATTTTCGGGCAAAACAGGGTCGCTAACCGTATAGTAACCCTGTTTTTTGGTGCTCTTTTGAAAGGCTTGGACGTATGAACGGGCTTGACTAGGTTTTTCAGCTAAAATAACAGTGGTCATGTTCGCTCACTCCTTGTGATTAAGCTTCTGTTCTAATTCTGTTTTTCCCTGTTCAGCTGCTTTCAACCAAGTTTCACGGCGCAATTCTTGTTGTTGCTCTATCGATTGTTGCCTCAAATATTGTTGATACCGTTTGATGGCTTTGAAATCTGCATAGGCTGACCAACGGAATAATAAGCCACCCAGCAGTAAAACTAAGGCCATTAGCGCAGTTCCTAAAAAATCGGTATGGTTCGCCGTGAAAAGCTCTTGGTATAAATCCATTAACATGAGGTAAATGCCCATCAAATAGAAGATCATACTAACTAAGGTATCAAAATAGTAAGACAGCTTAGTCCGCCGGGAAGGTGTTGTAAAAGGGTCGGTTCGCATATCCTTTTTGGCTTTTTCCAATAACCAGTGTGCGATTTTCTTCATAACTATTTTTCCTCCTAGTGGTTACGGAAATAATTTTGAAACATTCTCATGGAACCCATACCAGCACTTTTAGTCACACCGGTTGAAGCCCAAAAGTCTTTAACGGCGTCAGGTGTTTTGACCACCAGAAAACCGAATCCGATTGAAGCAATAAAAGCAATAAACCCGTATTTAGCCATATTAGTGAAACACCATACTGATAGTGACATACAAAGCACTTGGCTAATAATGGACGCATTGTAATAAATGTACTTCTTCCACCACGTGCCACTATAATCAAAGCTTTCAGTCGCCATGCTCATTGCAGCTAAAGGAATTGTCAGGTTATACCAAGCCATATCAGCCACAAACACACACATTTTGATAAAGAACACGACGGTTACGACAGTGAAGATTAGTAAAAATAAAATCTGTAAGGGTAGCGAAATGCCAACATCTTTTAGCCCAGGAACTTTATTCATGCCAGTAATCGATTTGGCCGTGAATTTCTGATCAGAACTAAACATATACTTTAGGAGCGGAAAGGTAATTGAACTCTGAATAAAGCCTTGCAAGAACACAAACACTGGGATCACAGCCGCTGATTTAATCCCGTCCATAATAATATTGGCCCAAGTAACATCAGTGCTCTCGTCAGCTTCTTTAAGAATGGTAATCACAATACGACCCAGTACAACCACGACCACTAACGATGTCGCAAATGACAAGAAGATGGCATACCACGTTTTAACAATCGGTAAGCTTTGGTTGGCTTGGTCAATGATGGCCTTACAGATATTGAATAAGCCGTCTAATAGTCCAGACAAGAGCCATTCGAAAAAGTGTGAAATGGCTGATTGAATGATATTTGTCATTTTAAATCCCTCCTTTGTCTATTTGGGAATGAGTGATACCGTACCAGTATCGCTTTTAGCCAGTGTATTAATTGGTGTTAGTTTATATTTGTCTGACTGCTTTTTAATCTTAAACAAGCGTGTTTCTGTGCTGCCTGAAACACTATTTTTACCAACGAACTTAATCTGTTCATCACCGTTTCGCTTAGTCAGTTTGTAACTGTATACCTCGCTAAATCCCGCCTGGGACAGAGTTAGGTTTTCTTTAGAGAATTTTGCAGTAGTGGCCGTACCATTATCTTTACTGGAAGCAAACGTCCATTGATGACTTTGCAAGTCTTGCGCTGTAGACTTCCCACAAGCAGTTAGACCAATAGCAATCAGCAACACTGTCAACACAGCGATTATATATTTCCGATATTTTTTCATTAATATGTCCTCCATTATCCAATTAAGTTCTTATCGTCTTCCTCTGGTTCCTCTGTTTGACTATCTTTATTTGAAACCCTCTCTAAGTCGCTGTCTAGGTTGTCCTGCTGTTGCTCCTCCTCTTTTTGAGACATCTCGCTTGCGGCTTCTTTTTGCGCAGTCTCCTTTAATTTTGCTTCCCATTTTGCTACTTTTTGGTGAAAATTGGTTTCTTGGCTGGCTTCTGGTTGGCCTTGATACTCGTTCTGTGACAAGTTAACCAAATGATCGGCGTCTGGAAATAGTTTAAATTGGAACGCTTTTGTAGCTTTGACTGGCCGCGCATTACTAAAGATTAATAAGCTCTGATCTTCGGGCATACGCATGATCTCGTCGGGCGTCATCAGGGAACGGCTCGTATAGCTGTAACTATCGCTCTTACTATGGCTTTCTTCCTTACTATGACTGGTACTCTCACTACCGGTTTCCACTTTCACGGTTGATTTTCCTAACAGATCACTAAAGTATTTAGCGGTCACGTCGTTAGCCGAATTTAAGCAGATTTTAACGGCGTGATTACCTAAGATACTTTCGGCTTTATCCTTGCCGTACAAGGCTTGTAGCTGGGTTAAGGTCTGACAAATGGTCGTCACACCAATACCGTACCCCCGGCAAGTTGCCAGGAACTCTTCATACTTCGGAAACTTACCTAAATTGACAAATTCATCAAGGATAAAGTCCACTTGATGGGGTAATTTAGCGTGATGATCGGCTGCTAATTTGTATAATTCATCAAACAATTGTGAAAAAAACAGATTGATGAAGCTTTCGTAAGTGTTATCCATCACCGGGATAATCACGTATAGGACAACTTTTGCGTTGCCAATTTCTTTTAAGTCAAAGTCCGAAAAGCTGGTAAAGTCGGCCACTTCTTGATCGACAAACTTCGAAATGGTTGCCAGCAAGCTCTCAATAATACTGGCTTTCATTTCTCCTTTGGCCTTTTTGAAACCTAACTCATAAGCGCGTCTCGCTGGATCAGACATGGTTAGATCAAGAAACAAGGTATCTAACGGACTATCGGCACCCTTTTCTTCGGCCTCCACATCGTTTTCTTGCAATACTTGCGTTACCCCCGCCAAATTCCGTTGCTCGGGTGATCGGTGCTTCATGACAAACAGGATTAGCGCCTTCAACAGCTGTCTTTGGGTACTGAACCACACATCTTTCTTGCCTTCCGCATTTTCACTTTGCACGATCTTGGTGGCGACGGTTTCGGCCTGAATATCGCGTTGAATATAATCAAAGGGATTATAGCGATCACTGTGCGCCATGTTGGCAAAGTTGACGACATGTACTTGATAACCTTGGGCTAACTTAACCCCGGCCGTTTTTTCGTATAATTCCCCTTTCGGATCGGTCACGACAATGCTGTTCTCCGTTTCATTAAACAGGTTGGTAATGACGACTGACTGGGTCTTATATGATCCAGGACCCCCGACCACAAAAATGTTGCGGTTGGGTTTGGTGCTGTTATTCTGGTAAACAATCTTTTTATCCACGATTCCTAAAATGGTGCCATTCATGCGATTACCCCCAGTGAGTTTAACTTGCTATGGTTTTTCTGTCTTACCGCTTCTTTATCTGTAATCTGATTAACTGATAGATGAAAGATAAAATGACTGTGATAACGGCAAATACAAAAGTAGGTGTGCTCCACCCCTGAAATAGAAACAAAACTATCGCAATTAACAGCGCGATAATCGTGGCTATTCGCACTAATAAATCTGGTCTGTTCATGATTCTTACTTCCCTTCACTTGTTTGTCTTGGATTGTACTTCTTGTTGAGTTAGCGCCTCTAATATTTCCGTTGCGATACTTTTGTTAAACGCCGTGGTGAGGTCTTTGGCATTGATACTAAAGTAATGGTCATTCAATTCTTTTAAATTTCCCCACGTTGCACTCCCATGGGTCTCTGTATCGGCGGTTTCCCAAGCTTTGTGCTTACTGTTTCGCTTCAAGGCAAAGTAGATGGTATACAGGATCACCGCCACACTGACAATAATTAATACCGGATTTTTTTGGCCTAAATACAAGTTGTAATAGTGCCAAGGGTGTAAGGCTAATTGCTTTAATACGGTTGGCATATGATCGGCAAAAGTTAGTTTATAGCGCGACAAGGCCATGACAGAGCCAGCTAAAATTTCTGCTAAATACAGACCAATAACTAGCGTTAGTAAATACGGCCAGCTTGCTTTAATGGCATTTAAGAGTTTACTTTTCATCTAATCACCTACAATCTGTTTAATCTTTTGTTGGTTGGTTCCGGTGTACCGTTGCTTGCCATGGATCAAGGTTGGCACCGACTTTAGTTGATACTTCTGGATGTAATGGCGATTCTGCGGCTGATTCATGTTGATAAACACAATGTTATGACTAATTGCGTTGTGCCAATAGATTCGGTGAAAAATGGATTGACAATCCGAGCAATCATCACGGTAAAAAAACAGAACTTTATCAGAATGCTTAGCCAGCGTCACGACCGGTCGCTGTTTTTCCACGTGATTCACGTATTGATGACTAGCAAAACCGCTAACAGCTAAAACCACCACGATTACCGCTAGGACTTTGCTAACCCGTTTAATTAAGGTCACTGGCTTTAAAGCTACTACCTAAATTTTGTACCGCGGTGATTCGATTCGTGGTGGTATCGAAGGTCACCTGGTAAAGCACCGTCGCCTTTTGCCAGTCGTTATCGCCACTCTTACTTTGGTAACTAACAACCGCCAAGCCTTTCATGTTTCGCCCCTGCTTACTTTGTGTGTACAGATTCAGTTGGTTTAACTTGGCTGAAACACTATTGCTATCGCCATAAGTCCCTTTATTGGAAAAGTATTGCTGATATAACTTGTCGGAAATCAAGTTTTTAACGCCATCTTTACGCTGACCGTAGGTCTTGGGCTTAAAGTTATTCATGACATCAAAGAACTTGGTGACCACCGTATTAAAGCTAAGTTCAGCCGAACTTTTGTCTTTATTATTTTGGTAGGTCTTATAACTGTCAATTTGGGTGCTCAATAACTGCTTTTGTTGGTTGGTTTTAGTCAATTGCTGACTAACTTGGCGCTTCTGTTGTTGTAAGCGCGTGATCTGCTGTTGCGCCTGTTTAACTTGGCTATGTTGATAGGCATTCGCCCCTAATGACAGAACTAAGATCAAGCTGCCGATCACAACACTTAAAACCATGCTCCGTTTCATTTGTTTGTCCCTCCTTACTTCTTGATCGGCCGGGCTAACGTCACATCACTACCACTTAGTAAGCTATAAAAGGCAGTACCAAAAGTGCTTTCGTTAACTTTGTCACCTGTCCCACCTTGCTCAATAATCTTGGTGGCTTTGCCTTGCCATTTATCTAACAGAATGGCAGTATGGCCGTTGTTGCCCGCGCCGGCGCCTTGATTGACAATCACAATATCGCCGGCTTTCGCGTCATTTTCACTGATTTGTTTAAGATATTGATGACTGCCTTTGGCGTCACTGGCCATCGTGCCGGTAAACCAGCCCATGTTGGCGGGTACCTTGTAACCAGCTTTATTCAGGGCTAACCAGACAAAGCCGGAACAATCCGTGCCACCAGTTTTATTGGGATTCTTTAAATCGCTACCTAGATCAGGACTGGGGTGCGTTTGCACATAGTAGAAGTCTCCCTTCATACTCTCGGCATTTTTAACAATGCTACCGCCGGAATAGCTCGGGTCACTATCACAACCTAGATCAGTCAGATCACCGGAACTCGCGTTGTCTAAGGTATTGCCCGCTACTGGATCACTGGCCCCGAACACGGAATACCAGTGATCGGCATAGCCGTATCTTTGGCTTAGATACCATTGTTCCGGATTTTTGCTCATACCCTCGAAATCCATCAACCAGTCCTTGGTCGCTTTGTGCACGTCCGTGTATTTGAATATCTTCTTATTTGACGCATAGTAACGACTGTTCAATTCTTGGTCGAGATAATCTAATTGCACCCCGAGATTTGTGGCTGGTTTGTTTTCCTTTTGGGCTAAATCTTCCAACTTATCTTTTCGGTCACCTAACCATTGGGCTAAGCCTGTCGCTCCGGAACTCGAATTAACGGACTTGGGATCAAGCCTACTTTCTAGTTGTAACACCCCCAAGATACCGGCGGCCGCTTGCGGAGTTGCGCCATACTTCTGTTTCCAATGGGCATAGATATTTTTAGCATTGGACGTCATGTCCTTGCTATTAAGTTGGGTCTGGGTTGCAGTAGTCGAATCATCGCAGCTGTTTTCTTGCAATTGACCTGTGACTGCCGCAATTAGCAAGATGATTAGCAGAATGGCGCCGCCCACAATATAAGCAATCAGCTTCCACTTCTTTTTCTTATATTCAAACGACATTACCTGCATTTAATCACCCACTTTTTGCTTGGCTTGATCGACTTGTTTTTGCGCTGCTGATTGGTCGCTTTGCGCATTCTTTAAGTCCGACTTAGCCGAATCCACCTTCTTGCCTTTGTCCTTATCTTTACTGCCATCAATTTTATTGGCGTCGTCTAGCTTCTTTTGCGCCTCGTTAACTTCATTCTTAGCGGAATTGAGGTTTAACAGCGCTTTTAAATACTTAGCTTTAGGGCTGTTCACGCCGGCTAACTTGGTTTGGACGGTCTGGGCGTCTTGCGTATCGTTATGGGCTAGGAAGGCTTGTCCCATTCTCAATAAAACATCAGCGTTCGTCGTAAAGGATAATTGGTTATTCAGGGTGTTGGTATCATAATTAACAATCGCTTTTTCGAGTTTCAATTGATCTTTTTGCTTACTCGTCGCCTTAGTTGGTAACTGCCAATCAGCCACTTGACTGCTATCTTGGTTGGCATAAGCCGCATTAACAACCTTGTTCAACTGACTTGGATCAACCTTTAAGGCTTGCTGGTATTGTTTATGCTTTAGGAATGTTTGGGCTTGCTTACTTGAACTGTACCCGGCCTTTTTCATGGCTTTTTGGGCTTCTGACCACTTCTGATCATTTAAAGCCGTTTGAATTTTCCCGCTATATCTTAATCGCGTGACCTGGGCTTGATTCTGATTAGCTAGGCTCTGATACTTCCGTTCGTCATTTTTGTGAACTAAACCGATAGCAACCACGGCCACAATCGCAATCCCAGTCACACTTAACCAAAAACGTTGCTTGTTTTTCTGCTGGTTCTGTTCAACTGCTTGCCATTCGTGGTAACTGACAAAATCCTCAATGCCGTTAACCACTTCTTTTAATTCGGCTAACGACGTGGCTTTAGCCACTTGTTGTAAATACTCGTCAGGGTGTTTGGCTAGGGCTTCTTTAGGGTTGCTCAATAGCCGTTCATATGGCGTCCCCGTTAAACAAAATAGAATTAAAGCCTTGTACTTAGCTAAGTTGCTGTGCTTATCATCATAAGGCATGAGTTCATTGGCGCGATAAGCGTACCAAACGTGTTGCATTGGGTAATACCATAGATTGGCTGGGTTCAACGCAATATGGTATTGACTATCCGTGACCACGTCCTGGCTCATGATTTCCTTAGCAATCGCTGCCCGGATTGCCTTATTTTCATGGGGTAATTCCTTTAGTGACTTGACCTTATCTGGCAAGGTATAAGTTAAAACAACCTTCTGGTCTTGCTCAACCACGTTAACCAACTGCAAGAAATTGGGATCAGCTTGCTTTAATTCGTTTAGCTCACTTAATTGGTCGTATCGAAATTGATTGTGATTGAGTTCGAGGATTAGCTTGTTCCCTTGTCGTTTGAACGTGCCAACCTCAATATTCAATAGCTGGTTTGCTTTACTCATTTAAAGTCCCTCCTTCCTCTTCGGTGGTGGTCAAGGCGTCAATTTCACTTGGTGTCAGGATCACACGCTTTTGATAATCCGGTTGTCCGGCGGTCTCACGGTTGTATTTTTCTTGGTAAGCTTCTGGGTCGATTAACCGCAATTCTTCTTCGGTTAGCTCCACCCGCATAAAAGCGCGTTGGCTGCCATAGATCATCAGGGCTTCACCTTGTCTACGGCGTTCTAGTAACTTCTTTTCCTTATCCGAGAACGTCATTCTTAACTTAGTAATGACATCATCAACACCTTTACCATCAAGGCCAAAGAATACCTTGGTATAGGAGTTCCCAATAATGGCTTCACCAATGTTCTGCCCAGTATCTGTCGTTCCTTCAATCACATCTTGAATTTGCTGCGTTCCGGCAATCGCCCCGGCATTGTATTTTCTAAACCGTTTGTAGGCTTGATGGAAAAAGGTGGCGGCGGCTTTGTGCAGGGTTAAAAAATGAAATTCGTCAACAAACAATTTCTTGCGGCTATGCCGATCTTTCGTGATTTCGTCCCACAAATATTGAAAAGTATTCAGATAAGCCGCTGATTGGACTTCCTGTTCACTTTGTAGTGGTTTTAGATCAAAAGAAATGATCTTCCCCTTTAAGTTGACGTTGGTGTGCCCGTCAAATAGACTGTTAGAACCATGGGTATAGCTGCCTAAGATGTAGTAGAAGTCTTTGACCCGATTAAATTTGTCAGCGTCCTTATCAGCTAATTTTTCCAACTCGTCATAGACATTGGATAAGGTCGGCCACTGATCGTCTTTAATCTCTTTTAAGCGGCTATATTTCAAAACGCCACTGTTGACGTAGGCTTGTTTAACGACATCATCAAGGATTGCCAATTCAACTTGGGTAATCCCGGTTTTAAGGACTTCAAAGAATCCCTTTAATCGCTGGATTTTATCTTTGACTAGTAAATCAAGGTTTGTGACCGCTTCATCGGCGCTTAAGATTTCCTCGGAAAAGATTTGTAGCGGGTTAATTTTGTACTTAGCATTAGAAGTTAGGTGCAAGACTGCCCCACCTAGGGCTTCGACAATCTTGGTATATTCATTTTCTGGATCAATAATGTAGAGTTGATAGTCTTGAATAGCGTAGCGTAGGATTTTCTGGATCATATAGGTGGTCTTGCCGACCCCCGAGGTCCCGATAATCACTTGATTTTGATTTAGGGTCTTGTTGCGATCCAACATATCTACGGCAATTAAGCTGTTGGTGTCTTTGTTAACTCCTTCAATATCACTTCTCGGCTTTAAGTCCAGAATTTCGGCGTCATCAAAGGGAAACATACTGCTTGCCACTTCGGTATTACTCTCTTTATAGGTGTAATCCCCCATAAGGTTCTCGTTAATTGGCATGGTTGACCAAAAAGCCTGGAAGGTTGCTTTAACGGGCACAAGGGGCTTCATTTGTAGCTTAATCAATGTATTCTTAACGTTTTCGGTTAAGTCATCTAATTCTGCTAAACTGTTGGCCCGCAGATAAATGAGCATATGTTGGTACACAAATGTGGTAGAATTATCAAGGTATTTATCTAGTTGCATGTTGGCTGAATCAATATAATTTTGCAGAATTTTCTTTTTATACGGGTCGAACGTATTTAGCTTCTGCGCTTCTTTATTTTGAATCGTCTTCTTGTAATAGGTAATCATTGAATTGTTACTGGCGCTGTCGATATATTGCACAATATCGATAACGCCTTTTTTGCGCTTTAATTCTGATAGCCAGTTACCGTACACTCGCTTGGGATAGTCAGCAATCGCTAACACCCGAATAAAATTCTCCCCCGACTGGACATAGGTAGGGTACTGTTCCCAGCTAAACGGGAATAGTGAATGCAAGCTATCGCGATCAATCAGCTTGGTAAAGTCTTCAACCTCTGGTTTGGGCTTACTACCCGTTTGGCCGCTGTTGCCTTGATTACTTTCTTTTTTAGTTGGCATAAATAAATCAATGACCTTATCACCAAAACTCATGCTGTTGCCTCCTATCCATTAAAATTGATCAAGTTCTTTAAAATCTCTTGGACTTCCTGACTAGTCAAAACTTTGGCCGTCACATCAAAGTCCGTTAACGCATTTTCAATATCCCGTTTAACCTGTTCGATCTTTTCGTCTAAATGAGTGACCGCTAGGTTTAAGCTCTTAACACTTTTGTCCTTAATTGGCACCTTAACGATTAGCAGATGTTGCTTCGTCGTCATGTTTTTGGATTCCTGGACTTTAGTAAAGTGGTCCAAGTAACTGGCTATGAGCTGGATTTTGAACTGTTGCTCGGGGTGATCTTTTTGTAGTGCGAGATACCGCCGTTTGAGACCATTGAGATAGGCCGTCATATTGACAGGTATTGTTGGTTCTAAGAACTGTAATGTGTCATCAACGCCTTCACCCAACGTACTCATCAGAAACGCGCCATAGTCCTCAAAAACGTCCTGTTGTTCGGTTTCATTAAGTAGATCAAGGTTGATCCCACTAACTTCCAAAATGCCAACGAGATTACCCGTTTTGGTAACTTCGTAGTTACCATACATACCCACCACCAAGCTCATGTCATCAATGGTTTCTTTGCCACCATTGATTTTAGGCGGTTGGTAATCCCAATCTAGCGTTGCTGATTTACTGGCGGTTTTGCTCTTCTTCAAACGCATTTAGTTCACCTCGCTTCTTCGGTTGTAAATAAAACAGTTTTTGACCATTGGCATAGCGGCGTTTCAGTTTAAAGTTGTCACGCACTTTAATATTCTTCCGTGCCGTAACTGGCCTAATTGTTAAAATAGCCATGACAATCGTCATGGCTAAGACAACAATCACTATTTTTATCAGGACTAAAATCAGCCCATAGGGTGGGATCGCAATAAAAAATAAGCCCACTAGTCCTGCCAGTCCCGCTACGCCAAAATCCTTCAAGGTGTAGTCTTTCCAGATCCCGTAATCTTTATCAACGTTTTCTGGGAAGATAAATTCTTTCCCTTTCTTCATTTGGCAGGCTCCTTTTTAAATTAAGTGAATAGGCTGTAAACCCAAGGTAATAGCCAGATAATTGCTGCCGCTAAGGCCACTAAACCAGCCACCCGACCAACCGCGTGATACACCTCTGATTTCTCTCGCGGATCGTCTGCGTCAGGCATTCTTTTGATAATAATAAATAGCGCGACACAAATCCCGACTAAAACGACCAACCCAGTTAAAATACCTTGAATCGTCTTACCAGCGCTGGTTAGCTTGCTTTTAACTTCGCCACCGTCCGCCGCCAAAACAACCTGGGCGTTCATCAAGCCCAAATAGATTGCAGTAGCTCCAGTAGTTGCTAACGCTTTTACTTTGCTGAACTTCATGTTATTCCTCCTTCCTATCGTCTTCTGATGTTCGTAATTGAATTTGTTCTGCCTGCGTTTCTTCTGGCTCACGTTGATAGAACTTGTTCAATTGTTCCTCGGCAATTTGCTGGCTTGGTAATGGATCGGTGGCTAATTTGACGCGGCCGTTTTCACTCGTGGCTAAGTAATACTCTCTTTCTGACTGACCTAATTCTTGGGTCTCTAAGACATGCAAATTATGTTCGTAACGGCCTAAGGCGTTATCAACTTCTAAGCCATAAAAGCCTAAGAAGCCTTCCAAGAAACTCTCACCAAAAAAGGTCATTTCATTTTTGATCTGCTTATATTGATGGGTGGGTTTTTCACTCACCAGTTGCTCGACTTTTTTAGCATTGTGGCTATCTTGATGACGATTAAACCAACCACTAAGTTTTAATGGCGGAGTTTTTAGCTGACGTTTAACCGTCTTCTTAATCATTGATCGGCGAACTTCATCGATTGTCTGACCGTCTTGATCTAAAATCGCTTGTAATTGCTTCTGATCCGCTAATTCTTGGTCATCATCAACCACAATGGCTTTTTGATCATCATGAACTAACTTACCTTTAATGCCTTGCCAGCTTTCAACTTTCATTGCCTCACCTCCTCAAAAAAAGCGCGTTAGGGTCGCTAAACAACTAGCTTTCCCC
>OHHR01000457.1_pt1 | contig 26547 bp, 17 predicted proteins | sample 1568021 | NCBI WGS metagenome assembly OHHR01 (sample SAMEA3879560, study PRJEB24766) | human gut metagenome | biome: human-associated habitat; feature: feces | place: USA | collected 1985/1987 | reverse complement strand
CGTGATCATGAAGGTATCGCAGAAGTACTTCACCCGCCAGCAGGTGGCGCTCGGCGACGTCAACGGCCACGTCGAGGAAATGTACACCGGCCACACCGTGGTCAAGGCATACTGCGGCGAGGAACGCTCCATCGAGCAGTTCGAGAAGTACAACAACGACCTGTACGTGTCCGGCTGGAAGAGCCAGTTCCTTTCCGGTTTGATGATGCCGCTTATGAACTTCATCGGCAACTTCGGTTACGTGGTGGTATGTGTGGTCGGCGCGGTGCTGGCCATGGACGGTAAGATCGAATTCGGTGTGATCGTGGCGTTCATGATGTACATTCGCCTGTTCACGCAGCCGCTGTCCCAGTTCGCGCAGGCGTTCCAGAACCTGCAGCGCTGCGCGGCCGCATCCGAACGCGTCTTCGGCTTCCTTGAGGAGCCGGAACTGTCCGACGAAACCGGCAAGCAGGCGCTGCTGGGCGTCGGCGCGGACGGCAAGCCGCAGCCGGTGCGCGGCGACGTGGAATTCAGCCACGTGCGCTTCGGCTACGACGCGGACAAGACCATCATCAACGACTTCTCCGCGTCCGTGAAGGCCGGCCAGAAGGTGGCTATCGTCGGCCCGACCGGCGCCGGCAAGACCACCATGGTCAACCTGCTGATGCGCTTCTACGAGATTTCCGGTGGCACGATTTCGATTGACGGCATCGACACCAAGTCCGTACCGCGTTGGAACGTGCACGACCAGTTCTCCATGGTGCTGCAGGACACGTGGGTGTTCCGTGGAACAGTGCGTGAAAACATCGCGTATTCGAAGAAGGACGTCACCGACGAGCAGATCGTGGCCGCATGCAAGGCCGTCGGCCTGCACCACTACATCATGTCGTTGCCGAACGGCTACGACACCGTGCTCGACGACAAGGCGTCGCTTTCCCAGGGCCAGCGCCAGCTGCTGACGATCGCCCGCGCGATGGTGGAGGACGCGCCGATCCTGATCCTCGACGAGGCCACCTCCTCGGTCGATACACGCACCGAGGAGCTGATCCAGAAGGCGATGGACGCGCTGACCGTGGGCCGCACGAGCTTCGTGATCGCGCACCGCCTGTCCACCATCCGCGACGCCGACATGATCCTGGTGATGAACGGCGGCGACATCGTGGAACGCGGCACGCACGAGGAACTGCTCGCCAAGGGCGGCTTCTACGCCGACATCTACAACAGCCAGTTCACGCTGGCCGAGTGAGGTTGGTGTGCTGACTCGCTAAAAAATCCGGAGGGACCACCCCTCCGGATTTTTGCGTTTTGGCTTCGGCATTTTTATTGTGTTGCGCTGACGGGACGGCGGATTTACCATTGAGGTGACTGACGTCAATCGATTGACGTATTTGAAAATCACAAAGAAAGTGGGCAGTCATGAAAAGCATCGAAATCGGCAAATCGGCAGTGGTCGCATCGCAGGCGGCGCTCGGCGTGATGCGCATGGACGCGCTGGACGCGGACGCGGCGGCAGAAGTCGTGCGCACGGCCGCCGAGCATGGAGTCAACTTCTTCGACACGGCGGACATCTACGGATTCAACGTCAACCACGACCATGCCAGCTCGCGTGTGCTCGGCCGCGCGTGGAAGGACGCCGGGCTCAAGCGCGAGGACATCTTCCTGCAGACGAAGTTCGGTATCAACATCGACTTCAGCGACCCGAACAACGTGCACGCCACCCGCTACGACTTCTCCGCGAAGCACCTCATCACGCGACTCGACGAGGAACTGGAAGCGCTCGGCACCGATTACGTGGACTTCGCGCTCCTGCACAGGCCCGACACTCTGATGGAGGCCGAGGAGATCGTCGAAGCGTTCACCACCCTGCACAAGGCGGGCAAAGTGCGTCACTTCGGCGTGAGCAACGTGAACCCGTGGCAGGCGGAACTGCTGCAATCCTGGCTCGGAGACGACCCGGCCATGAGGCTCGAGGCGAACCAGCTGCAGTTCGGTCTGATGCACGCGCAGATGGTCAGCGACGAGCTGATGACCAATTCTGGCGCCGAAGGCATGGTCGTGGCCAACCATTCGGACGGACTGCTGTCCTACTCGCGACTGCGCCACATGACCATCCAGGCATGGAGCCCGTTCCAGTCCGGCACGGAATACGGCCCGTTCGTAGGCAACGAGCACTTCCCGGAGTTGAACAAGGCGCTGGACGAAAAGGCCGCCAAGTACGGTGTGAGCGCCAACGCCATCGCCACCGCATGGGTGCTCAGGCATCCGGCGAAGATTCAGATCGTGCTCGGCTCAATGAACCCCACCCGACTGGGCGAAATGCTCGACGGCGCGGACATCGACCTCGACAAGCAGGATTGGTGGGACCTGTACGTGGCCGCCGGCAACCTCATTCCGTGAGTTTTGCTTGCGATTGGCCGGTTTGCGGTCTGCGATTGGCGGGTCGCCAACCGGCCAACCTGGCAATCAGTGACCGGTCGGCAATCAGAAGAAACGGCCGGGGAAACCGGCGCTGATGGTGGCGTGACGGTCGACGTCCAACGTGGCGCAATCGAAAGCGAAAGTGCTGCTCAGCTCGTTCGGATCCGCAACGAACAGCGCCGTAGCCAACCCGTCCGCCACCGCAGTCGGATAGTCGCCAAATGACGCGGATCGCACCGCAACCCAGGCGGCTTCCGTTTGTTGCACGGGCAGGCCGTCGATGGCGTTGAGCAGGTGGTGAATCGCCAGATGCGTCTGTTCGTTCACCGCCACCTCCCAATGGCGACGGCTGGGCGCGCTCGCACAGAACGCGCCATCGCCGATCAGTGCGACGCCGACCGCGCAGGACGGATCATCCGGATCCTCAAGCGCCACACGGATCGGCTTGTTCGTGCGCGCCAGCAGATCGCCGCCCGCATCAATCACAAATTCCGGGGCAGCGCTTTCGCGTTTGCTGTCTGAGGTGGAAGATTGGCATGTCGGGTTGGTCGTTTCGGCTGACTTGACATGCGATGTGCGCGAAAGTTCTGAATCGGTGAGCAATCCGCCCAGCGAATCCACCAGATAACCCTTGCCGCACGCGCCGAAATCCACATGAACCGGACTGCGTGTAACCAATGTCGTGCCACTCGAACGAACCACATCACGACCCCATACGGCCCGTCCGTGCAGCGCGCCCAGGCGCTCGCCGGCGTCGGCTTCAACGGTGAAACTCAGCGCGGGATCGTAACCGAGACGAATCAGGTCCTCGCCCACGCACGGGTCGATCGCACCGCGCGTGGCGGCGTGCAGCGCGTCGTACAAATCGAATAGCGGGCCGGCCCAATCGGGAAAATCGAAATGCCCGCCATGCTCCGCATTGCCGATGTGCGCAACCAGCGAATCAGCGCGAAACCGCGAAAGCGCATGCTCGTATTCATCGATGAACCGTTCCATCTCGCCGCGCAATTCCGCAGTGATCGGGTGAGGCGTCGAAATCAACAACCCCGTGCCGAGCGCCTTGGGGAAAGCGGCGGTGTACGGCATGCGATGCGCGAGCGGTGCGAGGGAATCCATACCCACGATGCTAGCGCGTGCCCGGCTTGGCGGAGTTCGTGCCTGGGCAACCTGATATGCGCTATATGTGGCATGAGGCATCGCCTTATTTTGATACCCCCGTAGCTTTGTATGGTTACGATTATGCTAATCGTGATTATGCAAGTCGCGATTATACAAACTGACGCTTTGGCATGGAGTTCGCTTCACGTTTTCGGGCGGACGGGGGTGTTGCGGAACGGCGGTGAGCGTCACAATGTGAGACGACACGCGGAAAACGGGAAAAATAAAAACGGCGGAATTCCAACGTTTTTCCATGCGCGATACAACAAGACCAATTAAAAATCAAGACTGTTATTCAAAAAAGTTTCGTTCTATCTTGGCTTCCGATGCGCGCTTCGTACGTCGGGTACGTCGGGGAAAGCGCGCCGAAAAGATTTGCGGAAGGAAGGTTCGACCCATGTCATCTCGCGTCGCGCAGCGCCATGCAGCCGGTTCCTACGATTCGTGCGATTCGCGCGTCTCGGCTTCCGGCCGTCTCATCACGCTCGTCGCCGCGCTGATGATCGCGCTCGCCACGCTGTTTGTCGGCATCGCGATGCCGCGGCAGGCGTCCGCCGCCGACGACAGCCAAACGAATTTCGATTCCTGGACCGCCGCTGCGCAGAACATCGCCAAGCAGCTCGCCACCGCCGAAAAAGACTACAACGACGGCGATTACGGCCAGGCCGGCACCGGCTTCCAGACCGCGCATTGGATCGGCTACGACGCATCCAACTTCTCGAAGGCCGTCAACGACACCATTTCCGCCGACAAGCAGCAGGCGTTGCTCACACAGTTCACCGACTTGGAAGGCCTCGCCTACCAGCAGGGCCAGGGCGGCGCGATCGCCGGCAAAATCGATGCGCTGAACGCGGACCTCACCGCCACCGCGCAGACGCTCGATGGCAACGCGAACCTCGCCGACCCCAAAACCTACGCGAAGCAGCGCGCCGAACAGACCGCAGCCGAACGTAAGAAGCTCGACGCGGCCAAAAAGAACTCCTCCAAAGGCAAAGGCGACCGCACGTGGGGCGAAGTCGCCAGCGAAATGAACGTCATCCTCGACAAAGCCTACAAAGCCGCCGTCTCCGGCAAGGGCGCGGAAGGCTCCAGCCTCGTCAACAACGCGTACTACCAGTACTACGAGAAGCTCGGCTTCGAAAAGAACGTCATGAACGCCATCTCCGGCGACCGCGTCTCGCAGGTCGAATACCAGTTCAAAATGACCCGCAAAACCATGCGCGACGGCGGTTCAGACAAGGAAATCAAGAAGCTCGTCGACGACCTGAAAAGCTGGCTCGTCGAAGACGCGGCCACCCTCGACGGTGGCGCGGCCGGCAACGTCAACGCCTTCACCAAAGCCATCACCAGCTCCGCCGGACAGGCGTTCCTCATCCTGATCCGTGAGGGCCTCGAAGCGCTGCTGGTGGTGGCCGCCGTGGTGGCCTACCTCGTCAAATCCGGCAACCAGCGTTTCACCAAGTGGATTTACCTCGGCGTGCTCGCGGGCCTTGCCGGCTCCGGCCTGATCGCCGTGCTCTTCACGTTCCTGTTCGGCGGCTCCGGCCCGATTCAGGAAATCTCCGAAGGCGTGTGCGCGCTGATCGCCATGCTCATGCTGCTGTGGACCAGCAATTGGATGCTCAACAAAAGTTCCGTGGAAGCGTGGAACCGTTACATCCGCACCAAAACCGAGTCCGCCGTGGCCGACGCGCAAAACAAAGTCGCCGCCGGCGAAGGCGTGGGCCTGGGTATGGTCGTTTCGCTCGCCATGCTGAGCTTCCTAGCCGTGTTCCGTGAAGGCGCCGAAACCGTCATCTTCTACGAATCGATCTACTCGATGAGTCGCGACGCGCAAGGCATGTGGATCGGCGGCATCGCCGCGGGCGTGGTGCTGCTCGTCATCTTCCTCGTGCTGCGCTTCACCTCCGTAAAGATTCCGATTGGCCCGTTCTTCCTCGTTACGTCGATCCTGATGGCCGTGCTGGTCGTCATCTTCGCCGGCGGTGGCATCCACGCGCTCATCGAAGGTGACCTGATCGACGGCCACTACCTGTCCAGCGTGCCCACAAACGACTGGATCGGCCTGTATCCGTACGTCGAATGCCTTGCGGCACAAGCGATCGCGGCGATTGCCGTACTCGCGCTGTTCGCCGTCGGCTTCGCACGCAAACGCAAGTTGCGCACGCCTGACAATCGCAAGTAATACGCAAATTTTCCGAGATTTACCGATATTTTTTCCACATCCAACAACAAAGGAAAGAGAAATGAAGAACAAGAAGATCGCCGCTCTGCTCGGCATCCTGCTGGCCGGCTCCATGGCCTTCTCCCTGTCCGCATGCGGCAATTCCAACGATTCCGCCGCTTCGGACAAGTCCAGCGCCTCCGCGTCGGCTTCGAAGGCCGACGACTCCAGCAAGGACGATTCCAGCGATTCCGCCGGTTTCGAAGAGATCCAGGTCGATGAGAAGCACTCCGACCAGGAATGCGGCCCGCTGACCGTCAACGCCGTGTACTTCCAGCCGATCGACATGGAACCGTCCGGCATGGGCCTCAAGGCCGCCGATGCGAGCTTCCACCTCGAAGCCGACATCCATGCCAACCAGAAGGGCACCGAACTCGGCTACGGCAAGGGCGATTTCGTGCCGGACCTGACAGTCAACTACGACATCATCGACAAGACCTCCAACGCGTCCGTCGCCTCCGGAACCTTCATGCAGATGAACGCCTCCGACGGCCCGCACTACGGCGCCAACGTCAAGCTCGACAAGGCCGGCGCGTACAAACTCGTGCTGAAGATCGAATCCCCGGAGAAGAAGGGCTGGATGCTGCACGTCGATCCGGAGACGGGTGTGAAGGGACGCTTCTGGACGGAACCGATCGAGGTCACCTTCCCGGACTGGAACTATACGCCGCAGGAGTGGTGATCTCCTAGCGTAGCCCGTTCGCGGTTTCGGTATGCATTACCCGACACATTCAAGGCCGTTCGGCCAAGCTTACGGTCGGGCAATGCATACCGAAACCGCTCTCTCGCGTTTAGGGGGATGGATTCACCTCTGCGATTGTGGAGGGGGTCCGGGAAATCCTCGCATTTTAGGGGAGGAATGAGAGGGGTGGGACTCTTTGGGATGGGGCGGAATGGGAATCGTTGGGCTCTTTGAGTTGGGTTTTTGGATGAAAGGATTTTGGGATGCTGCTGCAGTTTGTGACGGTGTTGCAGGGGGTGTTGGCGCCGGCGCTGCTCGTCATGGCGTTGAGCGTCATGCTCACCGTCGGTGAGGGGCGTGACAAGCCTCTGAGCGCGTACTGGCGGCTGGCCGGTTTCGTTGTTGGATTCGCCGGCGCAGTCGTATTCGCCGCGCTGCGCGCCACCGCCGTCATCACGCAACGCACGTTCGTCAACTATCCGACCCTGTGGTGCTGCGTGATCCTCGACGTGGCCGTGTTCGTCATCGTCCTGTTCGCCCGCCGCATCACCGCCGACTGGCACAACCACCGCGCGCTGCTCGACATCGCGAATCTCGTTGCGGCGCTTGCGATCGCGGCCACCACCTTTCGTGCGCTGCCCGACGTGATTCTGCGACTGACGATCTTCGTCGAGCCGGGCGATCCCATCTTCACTTCCGACATGCTGTTGCGCGCGCTCGGCTTCGCTTTGGGCGCGGCCGTCGCAATCATCGCCGCGCTTATCTTCCGCACGATGCGTTCCACCGCCGTCCGCTGGTCGTTCACGACGGCGGTGCTGCTGTTGGTCGCGCTGTTGTCCGCACAGCATTTCACCGACCTTGCGCAGATCCTCCAATCCAAACGCATCGTCAGCTTCCCGACCGCCGCCTTCCTCGCGCTCGTGTGGGGCATCAACCATCAGCGCAGCCTGACCATCGCAATGGCGCTCGTCTTCGCTATTCCGGCAATCGCCAGCATCGTCATGGGCTTCAAAGTCAAGCCGACCGGCGCCAACGAGGCGATCGCACGCACGCATATCGCGTTCCGCCGCCGCGCGAAAGCGGCCGGCGCGTTCAGCCTGGTCGCCATGATCTGCGTCACCGTGGCCCTGACGTACGGCGTCGCGCAAACGCAGAAAGTCGTCACGCTGTCGCCGCCGGAAGACTACTCGCTCGCCGACGGCGTGGTCACCATCAAATTCAGCCAGATTTCCGACGGCCACCTGCACCGCTTCGAATACCGCGCGAAGGACGGCACCTCCATGCGATTCATCATCATCAAGAAGAACGGCGGCGCGTACGGCGTCGGCCTCGACGCGTGCGACAACTGCGGCGACGCCGGCTACTACGAGAAGGACGGCAAAATCATCTGCAAGAAGTGCGATGTGGCCATCAACCTCGCCACCATCGGCTTCAAAGGCGGCTGCAACCCGATACCGTTCGACTACCAGGTCAAGCCGGGCAAAATCGTCATCCAAACGTCCACGCTCGACGCGCTGTCGAGCCATTTCCAGTGAGCGCCGAGAAAGGTAAGGGGGTGCCATGTTCTTCCTGAAAATGATCTCTCGCTCGTTCAGCCGGCAGTTCAAACGCCGTCTGCTCATCGCCGTCACCGTGTGCCTGTCCGCCACCGTCAGCGTGGCCATGCTCGGCGTGGTGTTCGACGTGGGCGACAAGCTCAACGCGGAGCTGAGCACGTACGGTTCGAATATCGTCGTGCAGCCGAAGTCCGACGCTGTGGTGAGCGATTTGTACAATATCGGCGATTCTGCTGGCTCGGCTTCGGGTAGTTCGTCCGGTTCGGACGGGGGTTCCACTTCCGACGGCTCGGCTGCGGCGGACAGCGCCGACCCGACCGCGTTTCTGAAGGAGTCGGACGCGCAGAAGATCAAGACCATCTTCTGGGCGTTCAACATCACCAATTTCGCGCCGGAATTGAACATCCACGCGGATGCGGGGTGTGTCGGTTCGGGGGCTGGTTCGGCTGGTTCGGCTGGCTCTGCTGGAACGGCTGGTGCGTCAGGTGCGGCTGCTTCCGCGGCGAAATGCAAGGCGACCAACGTGCCGATCGTGGGCACGTGGTTCGCGAAAACCCTGCACATGGACTCCGGCGAGTCCACCGTGGCCGGCATGAACGGCATGCGCTCATGGTGGAAAATCAACGGAACCTGGCCGAAAGACGACAGCGAGCAGGCGATGGTCGGCAGCGCGCTCGCCGCGAAACTGGGCGTGAACGTCGGTGACAGCGTTACGCTCGACAAGACGATTGCCGTCGGTGCGGACGACAATACGAACGGAGGTACCGGGAAAACCGGCAAATCCTCCACCGAACGCAATCGCGTGAAAGTGAAAATCGTCGGCATCTTCGATTCGGGCGATTCCGACAACAGCGCCATTTATATGCCGTCCATCGCCGCGCAAACGCTTGCGAATCTGCCGAATTCCATCGACAAGATTGAAGTCAAGGCGCTCACCACGCCCGACAACGACCTCGCGCGCAAGGCGTCGAAGAATCCGAACGCGCTCACGCAGGACGAGTGGGAGACGTGGTATTGCACCGCGTATCCGTCGTCGATCGCGTACCAGATCGAAGAGGTGCTGCCGGGCGCGGTGGCCAAGCAGGTGCGCCAGGTGGCCGCGCTGCAGGGCGATGTGCTGAACAAGACGCAGGCGGTGATGGTGCTGATGACCGTGCTGTCGCTGGTTGCCGCCGCGATCGCCGTGGCAAACCTGATGGCCGCGTCGATTGGCGAACGCGGTTCGGAATTGGCGCTGTTGAAGGCGATCGGCGCCACGGACGGCGCGGTTTCGCGCCTTATGCTCGCCGAAACGGCGGTGATTTCGCTGGTTGGTGCGATTGCCGGCGCGCTGCTTGGCTCGGGCGTTGCACAGATCGTGGGGCACGTGGTGTTCGGCTCGGGCATCACCATGCGTCCGATGGTGTTCGTGTTGGTTTTCGTGTTGCTGGCGGTCACTGTGCTCGTGGCCTCGCTTTCGTCGATTCGGGCGATTCTGGGCTTGCGTCCGGCGGAGGTGCTGCATGGTAGGTGAGTTGTGCTTGGCTTTCGTAGGGGGTGTGCGATGACGAATCGCAAGATGTTCTTCACCATGCTGTGGGGCGCGGTGTTCCGCCGTCGCTCCCGTGCGATGATGGCCGTGATCGCGTCGCTCGTCGGCGCGGCCACGCTGTTCTGCCTTGCATCCGTGTGCGTCGCGGTGCCGCAGCAGATGAACGAGGAAATGCGCGCGTACGGCGCGAACCTGATCGTCACGCCCGCGTCCGCAACGGGCAAATCGCAAGGCATCGATACTGCAACCGTACGCAACGTGACGGCGCTCATCGGCGCCGGACACAGCGTGAAATCAGCCGCATACCGGTATGAGAGCGTGCGCATCAATTCCGCGCCGTACACCATCGCCGGCGTGGACGTGAAAGCCGTCCGCGCGCTCAATCGCCATTGGAACGTGACGGGCGATTGGCCCGGCTCGGGCAACGTGATGGTCGGCCGCGACGTCGCCGACGCGCTCGGCGTGAAAGTCGGCAGCCGTGTCACCATCGGTTACCGCGCCGCCGACGCGTCTGCTTCAGCGTCTTCTTCCGCGTCCGCAAAATCCGATTCGGACGAATCAACTGAAACGGCAGAATCGTCCGCGCAGGGCACGCAGAGTACGCAAACTACGCAAACTACGCAAGGCGAACAGACCACGCAAGCCACGGAAAACGGCCGCGTCTTGTCCGACATCATGGATAACAACGGCACCGAATTCCGTATCGCCGGCATCGTCGACACCGGCGGCAACGAGGATTCCATCATCTACGCCACCACCGCGGACGTGGCCAAACTCGCCGGTTCCAAGCGCGGCGCCGACGTGGTCGAATACTCCGTGAACGCCATGGGGGATGAGCTGAACGCCATCGTCAACAGAATCAACAAAAATACAAACACTGCCGTCAAAGCGCAGACCGTCACCAGAATCACCTCGTCCGACACCCGCATCATCGCCATGCTGCAGACCCTGTTCTGGATTGTCTCGCTCGTCGTGCTCGTGCTGACGCTCGTCGGCGTGGGCACCACCATCAGCTCCATTGTGAGCCAGCGTCGCAACGAAATCGGCCTGCGCAAGGCCCTCGGCGCCGATTCACGCGCCATCGGCGTCGAATTCTACGTGGAATCCGGCATCTACGGCTTGATCGGCGGTCTGCTCGGCACTGCTATCGGCTATGTGCTGGCGCGTGTGCTGTGCTCCACCGTTTTCGGCCGTGCGCTCGGCCTCAACTGGCTGCTTTGCGTTGGATCGCTGTTGCTTTCCGTGGCGATCGCCGTCATCGCCTCCATTCCGCCGGTCCGCCGCGCCACCCGTATCGACCCCGCCATCGTTTTGAGGGAGGAATAATCATGGACAACGAACATATGCTGCTGGAACTCGACCACATTTCCAAGATTTACGGCGATCTGCACGCCGTCGACGACCTGAGTCTGACCGTTCCGCAAGGGCAATGGCTGGCGATTGTCGGCTCGTCCGGTTCCGGCAAAACCACGCTGATGAACATGATCGGCTGCATGGATACGCCGTCGAAGGGTTCCGTCATGCTTGAAGGCCGGCGATTGGAGGATTTGAACGCCCGCCAGCTCGCCGACGTGCGCAAGAACATGATAGGACTAGTGTTCCAAAAGTTTTACCTCGTGCCTCATCTGACGGCGGTGGAGAACGTGATGGTGGCGCAATACTACCATTCCGTGGTCGACGAGAAGCAGGCGATGGAAGCGCTGGAACGAGTGGGATTGAAGGAGCGTGCGCATCACCTGCCCGGCCAGCTGTCCGGCGGCGAGCAGCAGCGCGTGTGCATCGCCCGCGCGCTCATCAACTGTCCGAAGCTGATCCTCGCCGACGAGCCGACCGGCAACCTCGACGAGAAGAACGAGAAGATCGTGCTCGACCTGTTCCGCCAGCTGCACGAGCAGGGCACCACGATCATCGTCGTGACGCATGACGCGCTCGTCGCCTCCTGTGCGCAGCGCGAGATCATGCTCAACCACGGCGTGCTCGTCGGCGAACAGTGGAACGACGAGGATGCGAAACGTGCGTACGAGGCGGCCGGTGGCAAGCCTGCGCACACCGGTTCCGCCGAGGAAGGCGCACAGAACGGCGGTGTCGCGATTTTGTTCGTCGACCCTACGAAGGCCGCAAAAACCGGAGATACGGACGCGGACGGCACGGAAGGGGAGCAGGCATGAGCACCGCACAATCGAACGCAGTCAAAGTCATCGCGCTATCCGCGGCGAGCATCGCGCTGCTGTCGGCATGCGGCGAGCCGAAAGCCACGCCGATGGACGACGAATACGCCGGCAATTCCGGCGAAAGCGTGCAATCGCAGGAAAATAAGTCGAAAACCGACGGCAAGGCGGCTGACAATACGGCCGGCGGCGACGCCACCACCAAAAACCATGCCGATGACGCGAATTCCACGACGTCCAGCAAGCAGGACACCGGCAACTACGCGGATGGCGATTATTCGGTCAACGGCCAGTACGGCCCGGTCGGCGAGGACACCATCGACGTGCATCTGACCGTTAAGGACCAGAACGTGACGGCCGTGAAGATCGTCGGCCATCCGTTCACGTCCATCTCCAAAAAGCATCAGAACGACTTTGCCAAAGCCGTGCCGGACGCGGTGGTCGGCAAGCCGTTGAAGGACCTTAAAGTCGACAAGCTCGCCGGTGCCAGCTGGACCTCCGAAGCCTTCAACAAGGCGTTGGAAGTGGCGCGTCAGGAAGCGTCAATCCAATAGCCCATTCCTTCTGAAACCGACACGGCACGCCCGTCTTGCGTCGGTGCGGACGGTTTTCCTGTGGTTACCGTGCGGATTCGGCGCATACGTTCGGCCAGAGCAACGTGGCCATGTTCTCGGCCCAGGAATCAGACTTGCGTTCCTCGCCGGATTGCCGTTCCCCTCCGGCTTCCTGTCCCGCCAACGCTTTGCAAGCCAGCATGGAACCCAGCACCGTGCTGAACAGGAACGTGTAGTCCAAACGGTTTTGAAACACTCCGTCGGCGATGCCACGTTCCATGAACCCCACGAACCGTTCTTCGGCCGGCGCTAGAACTTGTGCTGCGATCGCCTTCAGCGTGGCGTTGTCGGAAGACAGCACCACGCCCACGGCTTTCAATCCGAGTTCGCTGTCGAAGCAGTCCTGGATGCGTCGCAGCATGGTGGCCAGTCCGCTCCGCGACGGCTTCAAATCGTTGAAATTCGGTAGTCCGGCAACTTCCGGTTGGATGCGTTGCAATAAATCGTCGGCGTTTCGGTAGCGTCGGTAGATTGTGGTCTTTGCTACCCCTGAACGTCGTGCGACCTCTTCGATGGTCACCGCTCCGATACCATCGGAAATCACTATCCCCAATGTGGCTTTCATGATTTTGCGGTCGGTTTGCTCCCGTAATCGCTCACGTCGGCCACGTACTGTGCCGACGTCTTCCTGCGTGGTTTTTTGCACCGTCTTTCGCGTGCCCTCTTGCGTGGTTCCGCCCATCATGCCGCGATCACTTTCGTGCTTTCCAGCTTGCTTACGTACCAATGGTTGAACTTGACCAGTGGAATGCGCAGTAACAGGCCTATCAGCAGCAGCGGCGGAATGAACAGCAGTAGCGCGCCAATCGCAAACCAGTAATCGTTACTGTAGATTCCGCCGATCGCCGCGCGCATTGCTGTGATTGAATGCGTCGCAGGCAGGAACGGGCTGATGCCGCTGATGATTTTCGGCAGCACGGCCAGCGGATATGCGCCGTTCGCTCCGGAGATCTGCATGACGAGAAACAGCACGCCGATGGCTTTGCCGACGTTGCCGAAGCTGGCCACGAGCGTGTAGGTGAAGAACGAGAACACTAGGCTGCTCACCCAGCCGGACAGCATGAACAGCAGCGGATGCACCGCCTGGACATGGAGGAACAGCAGACTGCCTCCCAAGGAGAACGTGCTCTGCAATAGTCCGATCACGCCGAACACACCGTAATGTCCGAGAAACAGCTGATGCGGTTTCGGGTCGCCGAGTTCCTTGCGCACCTTACGCGAGACGGTGGTCTTGAGCGTCACTGCCATGAGCAGCGAACCGACCCACAGTGGCAGGATCGTGTAGAACGGTGCCATCTGCGAACCGAAATTCTTGACTGGGAACACCGCGTTGCGTTTCACTTTTACAGGGGCTGCAAGCGCGGCGGCCAACGAGTCGGTATTATCGCTGAGCACATCTTTGACGGCGCTCATATCGCCGCTGTTCAGCGCATCGGTCAATGTTCCTGTGAATGCGCCCAGTTTTTTGCCCGCGCCGGCCAGACTATCGGCGGTGGAATCCAACACGCTGCTGATGGCGGTCAGATTCTTATCCGCGGTCTTGGTGGTGCCGTTCAGATTGCCCAGCGCGCCTTTCAGATCGGCCGCTGTGGCATTGAGCGCGGTGGTGGTGCTGGTAATGGACGTGGCGATATCGTCAAGTTGCGGTTTCAGTTGGCTCTCATAGTCGGTTTTGATGCCACTGACGGACGTTGCCGCCTGCTGCGCCAGTTTCTTGATCTCCGCACGTTCGGCCGTGGTATCGCTTACTTTGGCGTCGATGTTGTCGGCGCTGCCATTCAGCGCCGATGCTAGGTCGTTGAGCTGTGTGATGGTGGTGCCGACGTTGGTTTTGAGATGGTCGATGGCGTTCCTCACCGCTTCCGGCAGCTTTTCGTTTGCGCTGAGCGCGTCGAGCGAATCATAGATCTGCTGGTAGCTTTGCGCCTGCTTGCTGATGTTCGTGGCCTGGTTGCGTAATGCGTTGGCGGTGTTGCCGGCCTGCGTGCCCGCATTGCCGAATAGGCTGTCCACATCTGCTTCCATGGCTGTGAAGCTGTTGGCGGAATCAGTCAGAGCCGTGCCCAGCGCGGTGGTGCCGGTCTTCAACGCGCCCGTCAGATCCTCCACGCCGCTGCCGGCTTGCTTGAGTGTTGTTCCTACGCTTTTCGCATTGCCGCTGACATTGGCGATCAGACCGTCGGAGGACTCAAGCAGATGCCGTGCGCTTTGGGTCAGCGTGCTGAACGTGCGGAGCGTTCCGGAAGCGTCGGTGAGCGTTTCCGCGAAGTCGCTGATATTGCCGTTGAACTGCGTGAGTTGTTCCTGCGCGGCTGGCTTGTCGAGTTGGTTGGCGAGCTGCGATGCCACACTCAGCGCGGTGCTGGTCAGTGTTTCGGAGAACGTCTCGTTGACCTGCGCGCTGACCGTATCGGCGCCTTGGCCTGTGATCTTCGGAGCCAAGGCGTTCTTCTTTTCATTGTTGTAGTAGGCGATTTCGGCGTGGTTGCCATCGGATGCGAAGAACGTCATCATACGGGTGCTGAAGTTCTTTGGAATCACCACAGCTGCGTAATATTTGCCGGATTTGGTGCCGTTGATGGCTTCTTTTTTGGTGGTGAAGGTCCAGTCGAGCTGATCGTTGGAACGCAGCGTGTTAACCACTTGGTCGCCGATGTTGATCTTCACTGGAATGAGGTCGGACCGGTATCCGTCGTCCTCATTGGCTACGGCGAATTTCAGATTGCCGGTATTGGCGAACGGGTCCCAGCTGGCGGCCACGTTGAACCATGTGAAGATGCCGGGGATCACAACGAGTCCGATGACGATGATGATGGAGACGACGTTGCTGGTGATTCGCCGGATGTCGCCGACGAACAGTTTCCAGATGGTTTTCATGCGTTGCTCCTTTCCTCGGTGTTTTCGGTTGTCTCGGTTGTCTCGGTAGTCTCGGTGGTGTCCGTGGCGGCATCGTTCGCGGCGGCGCTTGGACCGGTCGTCTGCATTTTCTGCATTTTCTGCACCAGTATGGCGATTCCGTCATCTTCATTGTGGTTGACGCCCGTCACGTTTTCCGTCGTTTCTTTGATGACGCTGGTATTGCGATTATCGGATGTCGTGCGTTTGCCGCTGGTGCGTCTCCGCGTTTTGCGCAGCAGTCTGTTCCGCCGTTCCTGTTGCGCCCGCTTTTTGCGACGGATGCGTGCCGCTTGGCGCTCCACCAGCATGGATTGGATCGATTCATCGCTCAAATGGCCGAGCTCCACTTGACGGTTCAGATTATCGCGCATGTATTCGATGACCATGAGGAAGCCCATGATGAGCAGAATCCAGACGACCCACGTGGCCAGTACCACCACTTTCTCTCCGTTGGTGAACGAGAACACCGCCGCCAGAGTTACCGGCACGACGAATCCGATCACCAGAGCTCCGCGCTTGAGTTTCGGGTACAGTTCCGCGAACCGACTTGCGCGTTCCTCGATCACCTCGCGGTAGCCGCCTTTGTCGGCCAGCACCTGAATGGCTTGGGACATGTTGTATCCGCGTTCCGGAAGCTCCACTTCCTCGCCGATAATCATGTCGCTTTCCTTGATTTCGCGGGCGAACAGTCGGTTGAGGTTGACCAACAGAGGACGGACCGCCAGACCGATGACGAACGCCATGGCGGCAAACAGCAGCAGCGTGCCGATCGCCTTGGTCCAATGGCCGTCGTAGAAGCCGGCGATGGTCTCGCGGAATGCGTCTATCGAATAGCTGAATGGCACGAACGGATAGACCATGCGGAAGAATTTCGGCATCATCTCGATCGGATACAGGCCGGAAGCGCCTGGAATCTGCACGATCACCAACGCCACGCACAGGCCCTTGCCGATGTGCATGAACGTGGTGGACAGCGCGTACGTGATGCTCAGATATACCAGCGATGTGATCATGCCGGTCAGTATGAACAGTGGCGCGCAAGCCGTCTGCACGCCGAGTATCAGATCGCCAACGGTGCAGATCGCGCCTTGAATGACGCCCATCGTGCCGAGCAACAGGTATCGGGCCAGATACTTTTCGGTTGCGGTCGGATCGAGACCCTCAAGCCCCTCGTCGTCCACCTCCACTTTGCAGATCACCACAAAGGCGAACGCGCCCACCCACAGTGCCAGATTGGTCATCAGCGGAGCCATGCCGGAGCCGTAGGAGTTGACGGGATACACGTTCTTCGTGTCGATTACGGTCGGGGACTCCATGAACGAGGCGATCTTATCCGCGTCAAGCGAACCGCTGCCGGTCAACGATGCGAGCAGATCCGCAGTGCCCAGCGCCTTCAGGTCGGTGCTGACGGTGGTGAGCTTCGTCTCCATCTTCGCCAGCTGCTGGTCGGTTTGCTCAAGGCCGATGCGGGTGTCTGACGCCACTTGGTCGAGTTGGTCGAGCACGATGTTGGTTTGCCTGACCACGCTGTCCTGGCTGGTCACGGTGCCGGCAAGTGTTCCGGCCGTCCCAGCCAGCGAGCCCAGCGCGGAATTCAGTCGCGGCAGTGCGCCTGAATTGATGGCGTTGCGCGCCGTGCCTGCGCTTTTGAGCGAGTTCTGCGTGCCTATGTTGAAATCGGTGGACAGTTTGGATACGCTGCCGGCTGTGGCCTGTGTGTTCTCGCTCAGGGTTTTGAGGTCGGCGAGTGTTCCGGCTGCCGTGTTGTTGGTATTCTCCAGTTTGCTGATGATTTGCTGGTATTGCGCGTTGTCGCTGGCGGATTTGAGCTTCTCGAGCAGTTTCGCATTGCTGTCGGTGATGTTTTGCATGCCGGTCACCGCCTGCTGCGCCGATCCACTTGCCGCGGATACCGCCGACGAGATCTGGTTGATGCTGGCTGTGGATTGCGCCGTCGCTTGGGAAACAAGTCCGGATCCGGTTTCCAGCGCGCTGTTGGCGTTGGACGAAAGCGTGTTGAGCTGGGTTTGCGCTGTGCCGATGGCGGTGGATGCGCCTGCTAGTCCTCTGCCTGCGCTCGCCGCGGCCAGCTGCACGTCGTTCAGGGCATTGCGTGCTGCTTTTGTCTGCTGTGGCACATTGGCTAACTGGGTGTCGAGATCCGCGATTGCGGAGCGGATCGTGCCTACGTTCCGCTTGGTGTTGTCGAGTTCGCCGATGGTTTCGTTGGCGATGGCGTTGGTGTTGCCGCTGATGGTGCCGTTGGCCGAGTTGACGGCTTTGACGAGCACGTCGCTGACGGTGGAGACGAAGGTGTTGTTGACGGTGCGGTCGACCACGGTCGCGCCTTGGTCGGTGATTTTCGGTGAAATCGGACTCGCCTTCTCGTTCACGTAATATTCGAGCGTGGGGCGATGCTTGCTGTTGGTGACGACGTTGGCCAGATCTTCGCTGAAGTCGGAAGGGATGACGATTGCGGCGTAGCAGTCGCCCGACTCCACCGCTTCCATCGCGTTGGCTTTGCCCATGAACTCCCAGCCGAGCTGGTCGTTGCTCTTCAGCGTGCCTTCGATTTGATCGCCGAGATTGACTTTGCCAAGCAGCGCGTTGTCTGTGCCTTTGTCCATGTTGGCCACGGCCACTTTGATGCTGTCCGTGTTGCCATAGGGATTCCAGAACCCGTAGATGTTGAACCATGCGTATAGCGGGGGAATGAGAATCAGGCCGATCATAATCACCCACGCGGCGGGTACGGTGACCAATCGTTTGAAGTCACGGCGCAGGATCTGCAGTACGTTGTGCATTGTCTCTCCGGTTTGGTGAATCATTCCTCTCATAGCGATACGTATTTCGTAGCGCTACGCGGTACGTATCGTATAACGCGCTCCGGGACAATCGCCATCGCGTTTCATGGATGACGGAAATCGGGTCGAGTACTGCGGCAAAGCCTCGGCAAAACCATCGCCGGCTGACGTAGCCCCTTCCGCTCACGTCCGTGACAAATCGCCATTTCTGTATGTCCGTGAGCGAAAGGTGGTAATAAATCGCTATTTTCCGTCCGTATTTATACCCCCATTCGCTCACGATGCGCTATGCATCGCCATTTCTTGCGGACGTGAGCGAAAGGTGGTGTGCGAATGGCGATTGCAGCCAGCTGACGTCCCCCTCTTTTGCTCGCGTCCGCCAATAATCGCACCTGAACCGCTTTTCTTGCGGCGGATATTGCCTACGTTTGGTAGCGTGGGCTGAAGGAAGGAGCGGCATATGAGCGAAACCGCACAATCTGAATCACGATCCGAGGATTCCGCCGCGGGCAAGACGGATGGAGAAATCAAGGCGATTGCCGCCGAAACCGAAATCGCGGCTATCGAAGAAGGCGGAAAGCAGGGCACTGGCGAAGTCGGCAATCCCGCTGACCGTCGTCTGCCGTTAATCGTTCGCATTTACGGCATCGTCATGCTTATTGAAGGCGTGGTGACGCTGCCGATCATCGTGCTGTCGTGCCTGTACGTCGTGCAGGCCGTGCTTTCCGGCGATATGACGTTCGACGCGCTGAGCCTCACCACGATTCTGTCGGCGATTCACGCGGTCGTGCTGATGGTCACCACCGCGTGCCTGACGGTGTTCGGCGTGCTGCTTTTCAGGAACAAACGCCGGCACATCGCGCAATGGACGTACCTGCTGATTCCGCTTACGCTCGCCGAAGGCCTGCTGTCGCTGGCGTTGAAGGGGCTTGGCCTGAACCTTGTCAGCCCGGCTGTCCAGCTTGTCGTGCTGATCGCCCTGCACATCACCGCCGACCCATCGCTGCGGGAGGAGCGCCGGCTGCAGTTCGCGTTGCGGCGCATGGACGCCCGCAGCGCGTATGAGAACGCCGCCTCCCAAGGCATGGCCGGCCGCGACCTGACCGGCAAAGGCTATATTTCGCTGGATTTCTTCAATCTGTTCTGGCTGTTCACCATTGGTTGTGTGTTCGGTTTGGTGATCGAAACCATCTACCATTTCATCCTGTTCGGCGAATACCAGGACCGTGCGGGCTTCCTATGGGGGCCGTTCTCGCCCATCTATGGTTTCGGCGTGGTGATCGTCACCGTGTTGCTCAACCATTTGTGGCAGTCGAATTGGTTGCTGATTTTCTGCTCAAGCGCGGTGATCGGTGGCGCGTTCGAATATTTCACCAGCTGGTTCATGCAGGCCGCGTTCGGTATTCGCGCATGGGATTACACGGGGCAATGGCTTTCGATTGACGGGCGTACATCCGGCAAATACATGTTCTTCTGGGGCATCCTCGGCTTGGTTTGGGTCAAGTTGATTCTGCCGCGATTGTTGCGATTGATCCAGCGTATTCCGTGGAAGATTCGCTATTCGTTGACGCTGGTCTGTTTCATACTCATTTTCGTCGATGGCGTGATGACGCTGATGGCGCTTGACGCTTGGTATTCCCGCATGGCTGGGGTTGCGCAGAATTCGCCCGTTTCGCAGTTCTTCGCCACGTATTTCAATGACGATTTCATGGCCCACCGATTCCAGACCATGAAGATCGACCCGTCCACTGCCGGTCGTATGTAGGCTGGTTTTTGCGTTTTGCGGGTTTTGCTAAGCGGCTGGTCGGGCGATGTTCCGGCTGGCCGCTTAGCTTTGGGTGGCTGATTTTGAACGATTTCGGACGATTGCAGTGGGGTTTTGTTGCGGGTTTTGCCGCGGGGGATTTGATTCTTCCGGATTATTGCCGTTTGGGATTCGTGCCTTCCGGCTGTCTGGATGCTTGACTGCTGTTGCCGCGCCTACGCCGCGATGCTTTGCGCCAGCTGGCGGATGAGGTCGGGGCGATGTCCGCTCCATGAGGAATTCGGTGAGATGACGACCGGAATTTGCTTGAAGCCGGCGTCCTTGATCTGTTCGAATGTGGACGGATTCTGCGTCAAATCGACCGCCACGTACCGCACTCCCAGTTTGGAAAGCTCTTGTTCGGTGGCCTCGCATTGAGGATTGTTCGGATTGGTGAAGACGGTCACGGTCATTACTTTTCCTCCCTATGCAATCGGCTTCCTTTGGTGCGGAAGATCTTGTCGGCCACGTTTTTCGATTTTGCCCGGCTGTTCGGGCTGTTCATCAGTATACACTACCCGTAGTGGCGTTTCGTGCGTTCGCCCACTGTATATAGTGGGGAATTTCCCGTAATACCGAATCTATGCGAACAAATGTTCGATATATTCGAGTCTATCATTATCGTCGATTGCGCCACGCCGGTTGCATGCGTATGGTCCGTCCGCGAATCGCCCGCGGGCTGTTCGCTATTCATTTCGGAACACATATTGCGATTTCGCTCGTTTTCTTACGATTGTGAGCGAAAGGTGGTGCCGCATAGTGCGGTAGGGGGTATAAATCGCCTTATTTTCCATACTTTTCGGCGCACGTCGCGAAATAATCGACCGAAATTGCGATTCGTGAGCGAAAGAGGGTGCGCGATATGGTGCGTTCCGTATTGAAGTGCTGAGACCTCATCCCGAAACAAATGAAAAAGTCCTGAGAACCATCGGCTTCCAAGACTTCGAACCTGTGCCCCCCGTGGGATTCGAACCCACAACCCACGACTTAAAAGGACGCTGCTCTAACCGTTGAGCTAGAGGGGCAACAGCAACATAGTATACAGCATATTCGGACCAATCGCCACCACGGGCGTCGGACGGGCGTCGAAATGGCCTTCGGAGTGTTGGTGTGCCTACAATCGAAACCATGTCATGTACCACAATTCTTGTAGGCAAAAAAGCAAGTTACGACGGTTCGACCATCATCGCCCGCGACGACGATTCCGGTTCCGGCCGTTACGATCCGAAGAAATTCGTCGCTATCGCGCCGCAAGAGCAGCCGCGCCACTATCGCAGCGTGCTCAGCCACGTCGAAATCGATCTTCCCGACAACCCGTGCCGATACAGCATCGTGCCGAACGTGCTACCCAACCGTGGAATCCTTGCGGAAGCGGGCGTGAGCGAACGCAACGTGGCCATGAGCGCCACCGAAACCATCGCCGTCAACGAACGCGTGCTCGGTGCCGACCCGCTGGTCGTATTGCAGCCAGCCGACGAAATCGCAGGAAAGCCGGAAATCCCTGGCGGCATTGGCGAAGAGGACATCATCACCCTCGTGCTGCCGTATGTCAGCACCGCCCGCGAAGGCGTGAAGCGCCTCGCCGAACTGCTTGAAACGTACGGAACGTACGAATCGAACGGCATCATCATTTCCGACGTGGACGAAATCTGGTACGTCGAAACCATCGGCGGCCACCACTGGATCGCCCGCCGCGTGCCGGACGACAAATGCGCCATCATCCCCAACCAGCTTGGCATCGACTATTTCGATTTTGATGACGCCTTCAGCGACGCACGTGAATTCATGTGTAGCGCCGATCTGCAGGAATTCATCGAAACGCACCATCTTGGGCGCGCGGCGGGTACGCAGGGCGGCATGAACGGCGGCCACTGCAACCCGCGTATCGTATTCGGCACCGCCACCGCGAAGGACCACATCTACAACACGCCACGCGCCTGGTACATGTACCGCTATCTCGATCCGGCCGACGCGGAAAACCTTACCCCTGAATCGGACGATATTCCATGGTGTCTCGAACCGGAGAATGCCGTGACCGTCGAGGATGTCGACTTCCTGCTCGGTTCGCACTTCGAAGGCACCCCGTATGACCCGTACGGCACGCAGGGAACTGAGGAAAGCCGCCATCGCTACCGTCCGATCGGCATCAACCGCACCGGACACATGGTGGCCATGCAGATTCGCCCGTACGCGCCCGTCGAAAGCCGTTCGATCATGTGGATTTCGTACGGTTCCGGCGCGTTCACCACGTCCGCCCCGTTCTATGCGAACGTCGACGACACCCCCGCCTACCTGCGCGACACCACGCCGGAAGTCTCCACGGACTGCCTGTATTGGACGAACCGCCTGATTGCAACGCTCGCCGACGCGCACTTCTACGAGACCAGCAACGCGGTCGAGGGCTTCTCGGAAGATGTCCGTTCCTTCGGCCACCGTCTGGTGGAACGTACGGATGATGCGCTTGCGATTGGTGGGTCGGCGACTGGGGCTGGTGGCGCTGGTTCTGGTGCCGGTTCTGCGGTTGGCGGTTCTGGTTCTATGTCTGGTGCTGCGGTTGATTCCGGTTCCGATGGGCTTGCTAGTCCTACATCTGTTCCGGCCCGTCTTGCGGCGGCTAACGACGAAATGGCGGAATACCTGCGATCGCGCAATACGAAGCTGCTCGGCGACGTGCTGTACACGTCCAGCAATCTCATGCACAACAGTTTCGCCATGTCGGATCGCTGGAACTAAGCCCGCTGGTGCTTTCCGTGTCCGTTTCTCCCGAATCGGACACACAGGCATCAAAATGAAGCGCTCCTGTGTCCGAATCACCAGAAACGGACACAGGAGCGCCTAGCCGATCGCAATAATCGCAATACTCACGCAATATCGCGTAAACCCTCTATCGCGCGAAACCTGCGAAACCCGCGAAACCCGCGCGAAATCAGTTGAACCCGACCACATGTTCCGCCACGAAATATCCCTTTCGAATCACAAACCGGCCGAGCGAACCGCGCAGGTTCAGCGCGCGCGACATCGCCTTCTTACGCACGTCCTTGTAAATCGTCGGCGAATACGCCTCGATATCCGCCCACATGGCCTTCTTCTTCTCGTAATTCTCCGGATCGCGCGACAAAATCATGAAAACGCTCGCGACGGAACTCTGAATCGCAAGAAAATGAATCATATAGCGGTATAGGCCGTCCGGCACCGTACCACGTTCGGGGGTGGCACGCACCATGCATTGGTTGACGAGCCGCAGCTGGTCCACACGTCGAATCATCACGTCCGTCTGCACGCTCTGCCCGTCGCGGCCGATGAAATAGTGGTAGAACGGCGTATCCACGTATTGCAGCGACTTGACCCACGGGAACGGCTGGTACGCGTAGATGAAGTCCACGTAGAACGTGTGCTCCGGCAGCTGCATCTTCGATTCGCGCACCACGGCCGTGCGGTAGATCAGCGCGTGCATGAGGATGTATTCGGTCAGTCCGAAATGCCCTAGATCGTCCCAGGTGAGCCGTTTGCCGGGCTCCATAGCGTGACGGAAGTTCACCACGTGCTTGTTGCGCTTGCCCACCTTGTCGTACACGTAGTTGGTGACGAGCATGTCGAGCGGGTCGTCCTTGCCGACCTCGCCGCGCAGCACGGCCATGACCTGTTCGAGCGATTCCGGGCCGACCCAATCGTCCGCGTCCACGACCTTCACGTACATGCCGCTCGCCGCCGCGATGCCGGTGTTGACCGCGCCGCCGTGGCCCTTGTTCTCCTGATGGATCGCGCGCACGATTCCCGGATTGCGCGCCTCGAACGTCTTCGCCATCTCCAGCGTGCCGTCGGACGAGCCGTCATCCACGATCAGCACTTCGATGTCGTCGTTGCGCTTCGACGCGATCAACGATTCGACGCACCGTTCCAGGTATTCCGTCATGTTGTACGCGGGCACCACGAAGGTGAGCGTCTTCTTCTCCTGCATATTCTTCCTCGGATCGGGCTCGTGTCGGGCCGTGCGGCTGGCCGACCGCTCCGGCCAAAAGCATAACGAAACTAACGTAGCACCATGTGCGGTTCCGGGGCGCGGTTTTGCACACAAACGGCACCCTGAAATACGCAATCTGCACCTGAAATTTCCCCTAGGGTCATTTCGGGTGACGGCATGTCAGTTTTCGCCAATTGTTGATTGTTTTTGCGATTCGTGCGGGCTTTGCGGTTTTTGCGATTCGTTCGTCTCGTCTGATTCGTCTGATTCGTCTGATTCGTCTGCCGCTTGCGATTCGTCTGCCGCTTGCGATCCGTCCGTCACGGTCGTCCCGTCCGTCGCGTCATCTCCCGCAGCAACCGCCTTCTCCTGCGATTTCGCGGCCTTCTTGCCCTGCTTCTCCTGCTTGGCGATCGCCTTCGCTTCCCGCGCGGCCTGCTTTTCCGCCTCGCGGGCGGCCTTTTCGCTTTCGTAGCGCAGTTCCGGCTTGGCTTCCATGCGGCTCAGCCCATACCATGCCAGGTTCACGATATGCGCGGCGAGCTGCTCCTTGCTGAGCTTGCGTTGGTCGGCCCAGTATTGGCAGGTGTACACGGTCATGCCGATGAGCATCTGCGCGTAATACGGCACGCTTTTGGCCGGCAGATGCTGGCGTTTGAACGCGTCGGTGAGAATGTCCTCGACGCGTACGGCAATGTCTCCAAGCAGCGAATTGAACGAGTTGGACGGGTCGGTTTTCGGCGAATCGCGCGTGAGCACGCGGAAGCCTTCGGCGTTCTCCTCCACGTAGGTGAGCAGCGCAAGCGCGGTGCGTTCCACGATTTGGCGCGGATGCGCCTGCGGGTCGGACAGCGCGTTGATGAGAACGTCGGTGAGCGCGCGCATCTCGCGGTCCACCACCACGGCGTACAGGCCTTCCTTTCCTCCGAAATGTTCGTAGACGATGGGTTTCGACACTTTTGCGGTCGAGGCGATCTCTTCCACGCTCACTGCTTCGAATCCCTTGGCCGCGAACAGCGACCGACCGATTTCGATAAGCTGTTCGCGCCGCTGGTACGACGTCATTCTGGATGTATTGGCCATATTGCCCAGTTTTTCACGTCCCGTGGATAGCCCCATTGCCTGCCCTGGCAGAGATGAGTGGCGTGTCCGTTGCGCTTTTTAGGCTGGAGCCATGGATACGAATGTGATTATTGCGATTGTCGCGGTCGTCGTTATCGCGGCATTACTTGCGATTGGCGGATGGTGGTTCGGTAAGAGCCGCAAGTCCGCCGTGGACAAGTCCACTGAAGCGGCGAAGGCGAAGGCCGATGCTCGTTTGGCTACGGAGAAGTCCGCCGCGCAATCTGCCGCCGCAAGTGCCGAAAACGCTGAGAAAACCAAGGAAACCGCGGAATCCGCAGCGACGGAAGCCGTGGAATCCGCGACTTCGTCTGCCACACCTGAATCGCCAGTGGCAACTGAACCAACTCCGGTCGGGTCAGCCGTAACTGAATCCGCGACCCCAGCCGTCGAAACCCCCGAAGCCGCCGGCACCCGCATGCAGCGCCTCAAGGCGCGCCTGTCCAAGTCCGGCAACCCGTTCGGCAAGGCCCTGTTCAACATCCTCGCCAAGGACCAGCTCTCCGAAGCCGACTGGGAGGACGTCGAAGACACCCTCCTGCTTGCCGACGTGGGCGCGGAAGCCAGCGAACAGCTCGTTAAGGAACTGCGCAACGACGCCCGCATCGCAGGCCAGTCCGACCCGGCCGAAGTGCGTGCGGCGTTGAAGGACAAGCTTCTGAAGCTCGTCGGCACCGACGTCGACCGCCGTCTCAACGCCGACAAGGAAGGCGCGAACAAGCCGAGCGTCATCATCATGGTCGGTGTGAACGGCACCGGCAAAACCACCACCGCGGGCAAGCTGTCACGACTGCTTGTCTCCGAAGGCAAGCAGGTCATGCTGGGCGCCGCCGATACGTTCCGCGCCGCCGCCGCCGACCAGCTGGAGACCTGGGGCGCCAAGGTGGGCGTACCGGTCGTGCGCTCCGACAAGGACGGTGCCGACCCGGCGTCCGTCGCGTTCGAAGCCAGCGCCAAAGCCAAGGAGGCGAACGCCGACGTGCTCATCATCGACACCGCCGGCCGTCTGCAGAACAAGTCCAACCTCATGGACGAGCTCGGCAAGATCCGCCGCGTCACCGAAAAGAACCTGCCTGTGGACGAAGTGCTGCTCGTGCTCGACGCCACCACCGGCCAGAACGGCATGACGCAGGCCAAGGTGTTCGCCGAAGCGATCGGCATCACCGGCGTGGTCCTGTCCAAGCTCGACGGCTCCGCCAAGGGCGGCATCGTCATCTCCGTGCAGAAGGAGCTTGGCGTGCCCGTCAAGCTCGTCGGCCTCGGCGAAGGCCCGGACGACCTCGCCCCGTTCGATCCGGAAGGCTTCGTCGACGGCATCCTCGCCTGACGTTCCCATATTTTCCGGATTTGCGATTTCCGTAGCGAAAACCTCCCGTCACGTTCCGTACATGGCGGGAGGTTTTCGTATTGCGATTACTGCTCAGCGCCAGCCGTACCGGCAGCCGCAGCCCCCACTCCCGGCACCTTCCGGATCGTCAGCTTCAGCAGCAGCGGCGCGACCAGCGTCACCAGCGAAATGATGAAGATGATCGTCGAATAGTATTCGCTGCCGAGCACATGCTCGTTGAAGCCGATTTGCGCGGTAATCAACGCCATCTCGCCACGCGGTACCATGCCCGCGCCGA
>OHHR01000391.1_pt1 | contig 29285 bp, 29 predicted proteins | sample 1568021 | NCBI WGS metagenome assembly OHHR01 (sample SAMEA3879560, study PRJEB24766) | human gut metagenome | biome: human-associated habitat; feature: feces | place: USA | collected 1985/1987 | reverse complement strand
TCTGCGCCTGACCTGTGGTCAGGCTTGCCCTTGCCCTTGTCCTAGCCCATGATGACCAAGTGTCGCTTCAACGGCTTTTGGATAAGATTTGCGTCCTTCCTCCTCAAAGTGGATAAGAATTTCAAGAAGAAGTTCTTCTTGAAAAGGGTCGACTAGAATGGCAGAGTCTGAACGTTCGAAAACAATGCCTTGTTCTTGCAAGAGATAGATAATCTTTCGCAGCGTCGCCATTTTGAGGTCTTGTTCCTCCGCAAATTCTTTGAGTGGTCTTAGGTTAGTATCAGTGTTTAGAGCCTCTTCCTCCTCTATTGGTTCAATCTTTTCTGGCTGTGAGTGGTTTTCTCCAAAGACTTCAAATTCTTCGCCATCATATTCCATAATAGGGATTTTAGAGTAGGCATCATAGAAGGAGAAGCCTTGGTCGAGTGGTACGTAAGGGGAGAAGAATTCACCAGCTAAGTCCCCGTTATTAGCAATATAGCCTCGTCCTTTAACTTTGACGCCATTGATTTCATCAAGCTTTTTAAACTCTTTGGTTTTATTGGCATCTCCAAACATCATATCGTAACCTGTTGATTCTAGGTGCCCAACTGAGAGGCGTTTCATAAAGTTATCCCGAAGGGCTGTCTTGATGAATTCACCGTCAGGCCGTTGCATGGCAAAGATGATAAAGACACCAGCTTGACGCCCTTCTAGGACGAGCTGAGAGAGGTATTCCATGAGTTCAGACTGGAGGCTATAGTCACGGTCAATCTTGGCCATAAGAGCTGCCCACTCGTCGACGAGGATGAATTTGGGTGTCATGCCGTAGTGTGTAAAGTTCTTCCCAGCTTGAAATTTGGGTGAGTTAGACATGAGCTCGTAGCGTTTTTCCATGAAGGCGACGTTTTCTTTAAAACACTGAATGATATCTTCTTTGCTTGTATAGACACGACCATGAAAGACGGGAATCTTTTTGAGCCCAGCCAGGTCAGAGTTCTTTGGATCACAGATATCCACAAAGCCAATTTTAGCGAGTGCATAGATAATGGTCATAAGGACAACGGTTTTACCACCACCGGTTCCCCCACCAATGAGCAAGTGAGGCTCTTCAATATAATCCCAAGTGACGTCTTTCATAAGTTGGAGTTTAGAGCCCTTGACCTCGACTTCATTAATGGTGATACGGCTATCAATACGGTTGATGGCAATGTCATAGGTGATAAACCGTTTATCAAAGGTTTTATTACGAAAGTCCCCATTAAACATGACTTCAAGAGTCGAGCCAAGATTGAGAAAACGGTCCTGAAATTTATTGCCTTCTAAAATAAGACGAACTTCAATCTTGTAGCGAGATTGTTTCAAGTAGACCTGAGGAAGGACAATCTTTTCAATTGTTTTATTCTCACGCCTGATATTTTTAATCAAATAGAGGTTATTTTCTATCAGGAAGCGAGACAAAATTCGTAGGCTATTGAGCTTTTGGAAGAAGACGATTTTCTCGTAGCACATGCGATTCAGTAGGTAAGCCACCAGGCAAGAAGCAACAAGAACACCCCCAATAAAATAACCTAGTGGTAAGGGATGGTCCTTCAATTCTTCTAGGTTGACATAGCAATAATTTCCAATCGCTAACAAAGAAGGGAACCACCAGATAAACCAGGTGATTCCCCTAATATGACGATAAAAGGCTCTAACTCTTATCCCACGATAGGTAAAGAGTTTCATAGTGCATCACCTCCTAATTATCCTTTTTGTTATCTAGAGGTTTGTTTTCCTTAAGAGATGTCCCTCCATTCTTTTTCTTGATTTTAGAAGCAAAGAGCTTGTAAATATCATTGCGGTTAACGTGAGTATGGGTGATCACAATATCTTCCAGCTCTACCTCTTCTCGGTATTTAATGCCTAAGTCTTCAATTTCAGACTGGGCCATATCGGCAATAGTGAAAAAGAGGGTTTCATGTTGGACAGAAGAGTGAATTGCCACAACAATTCCACGGATTTCTCCTGTGTTGACTTGGACGAATGAGCCGTCGGGATTGCGTTGAGTGCGGTCTTCTTCAAAGATGATATCAGGCCCTTCAATGCCACGGAAAGAGAGTTTTCCAAGGACTTCAGGAACGTTTAGACCATCTGTAATAACACGGTAGGTCTTGTCCGCAATTTGTAGTTTTTCTCCGTAGTTTAATCCAATTTTAGCCATATGTAATTCTCCTTTACTTTCTTATTTTTTTAGGACCAATTTTTCCGCAAAGACATTGAGAGCTGGGGCGACTGAGTTCCCGTTTAGAGCTGTGTCTGAGAGAAAAACAGGATTGACGGCTTCTACGAGAGAATCTTCTGGGAAGACCGTTGTAGAAGCAGGTGTGATAACGTGGAAAGCCCCGTGTTTCTCGCTATTAAGAATATGACGTTGGTATTTGCCTTCTTTGCCAAAAATAAAGCGAGGGGCGTTCCCTAATTTTTCGTAGTAGGCAGGGCCGATAAAGTCTGGTTTCATGACAAGTGTTTCTGGAATCATAAGTCATTTCCTTTCTGATTTTGAGCAAAAGAAAAAGAGTTAAGCTAATTGCTTCACTCTTGAGTAGTAGTGGGTAAATAGTTTACGTTTAAACTGTCGACTATAGAACTGAATATCACCGCTAGGGTAGTTGTTTCTGCGAGCTTCTAGGACTAAATGATCGAGGTCAAGAAGTGCTTGTGTATAGAGTTTTGCTTGTAGTTTAGGCGAGTAGCTAAACATGGCATAGGTGAATTCATAGTTATCATAGAGACGTTTACATTGTAATGCGAAAAAAGTTAGTCATAATTTCTCCTTTATTGTAAGCGTAAAAAAGCTACTAAGATATAAGGAAGACTTAGTAGCTTGAGAGTAAGTCCATCTCAAAAGATAGACAGCAGTAAAGAAAAGTTGTTTGGTTGGAAAGATCCCTCTTTCCACGGTGGCAACGTTTAGCAAGGTGCTTTGCGTCAATTACCATCGCTTACCCGGCCAATCTCTTTAGGTAGTCATTGTCATACCCAAGGGATTCTCTTACGCAAACTTGCGCAACCAGTTCACTTTACTATTCGGCAAAAGTGCTAAATGTCCGAAATGCGTGGAAGCCCACAAATACTTGTTTTTATCTTCACTTCAACCATCAATGGACTTGACTTTTCTTATTCAAACAATTACAATAAAGGTACGAAGTTTAGTGTAGTTTGATAGTCAGTCCTCTGGTTGTCAGACGCACTTTTTATTTAATTGTCAATGATCATAATGCTGAAAGTTTGGCGTTATTATTTTTAAAACCTATATAACTATCAGCTATATTTAAATTATATAACCATCAGTTATATATGTCAAGGGATAATTTGAAAAAATGGAAAATATTTTTTAGAGGTTAAAAATGGAATTTTCGGAACGCTTAAAAGACCTTAGAAAACAAGCAGGCCTAACGCAAGTTGATGTGGCAGAAAAACTAGGAATTTCGCAACCAGCCTATGCTTCATGGGAACGTGGAGTAAAAAAGCCAACACAAGACAATCTAGTCAAGATTGCACAGATTTTAAATGTATCAGTAGACTATTTAGTTGGGAATTCAGAAGAGAGAATAGATGAATTAGATAATATTGAATTACTTTTCCGTATGAATTCAAAAGGTTTGACTGAGGAAGAGAAAGAAATATTCAAAAAAGAACTAATTGAGTTTATGGAAGAACGGAAGAAAAACTTTAAAAATAAATAAAGTGGGTTGGATATAATCAATGAAGGTAGTTAAATCACTTATTAGAAAATTTAAAATCAATAAAATGATGGCAAATATTAACTTTGATAAAGAAGATAGACGAACGCAGAATAATAGAGAAAGGCTAGCTAAAGAGGCATTTGAGTTTTGGTATGATAATTTAAATGAAAAAGAGTTCACTACGTTAAGAAGCATAGTTGATAATTTTAGTTATTATTCGTTTACTAGAGTAGGAGATAGTTTTGAAAAGTTATCAAAAACTATTGCTTTTAAGGAGGTCTTCAATCCTGAAAAAACAGTGTTCATGCCATTAAAAAAACACAATAATAGGACGGAAACATCTATAGGAATTTTTCTCCCATTTATGAATGCACTGGGGATAGATAGCATGCATACTTCATTAGATAATTCAGATAGGTGGTTAAAAAATTATATAGAAATTCAAAATAAGTATGAAGGAATAAAAGCAGAGAATGATAAATTTTTAGACGAGGAGAATAATTTACAAATTGAAATCAATCAATTAAATGAAGAAATTAGGTCGGGTGTATATACAAAAGAAGAACAGAGTGAAAAAAGAGATAGAATAAGAGAAATAAAAAAAAGACAGAAGGCAATTCAATCAGAAAAACAAACTAGATTAAATACTGTAAGAAAACACCATGGATTTGATATAGATTCAGAAAATGTTGTAATAGTAGATGATTTTTTATGTAGCGGTTCTTCCTTAAATAAATTTCTAAGTGATACAAAAATTTATATAGAAAATATTGATAAGAAGTTTTATTTTGTATTTCTAGAAGTATTAGAAGAAGCTAGAATTGAAATTGAAGAGTCAATACTAAGAGAAAATATTAGTGAAAAAGTAATAATTATTTACGTCAATAAATCGTTGAATTATGAACAAAATGTGTTACAAAGTGAAGAAAAAAAATCAGAATTTAGAAAAATAAAAACAGAACTTTATGAAAGATATAATATTAAAGACGATGCTAACTATAAAGTTAAGACTCATGTTGCAAGTTATTTAAATGCTCCAAACACAAATTATGGTTTTTTATCAAATAAAACACAAGAAGAAGGATGGAAGTATCCATTTCCTCGGTCGAAAAGGGGATAGAAATGATTACTAAAGTGAGCTATAAAGAAAAGAAAATTTTAAAGTTAATAAAGGATGAATCATTCGAAAATGTATTGAAAAAAATGAAGTATAATATGAAACTACTGGATCCACAAATATACTATAACTTAGATTTACTTAAGAAAAAAGGATTATTAAAAGTTAGTAAATATTTATATAAAATAACGATTAAAGGTCGTCTGGTATTGATATTTGATATGTTCAAAAAACGTGAATATATGACAAACAAACAAAAGCAATTTAATATTAATCAAGATTTTTTTGAAAACTATTTACCTAAGAATGAAGATATGATAGAATAAACTATGAACGACTAGTATTGCAGCCATTGCTGTTCTAATGGTATCTCAATTTATAATACCGTAAAGGCATTATTTTATATTGAGATAAATCTCAATTAAAAGTAGTCGTTTTTTTTTTAGTTATGGATTTAAAGAAGTATAGAGATAATTTAGTTCAACAAGAGCTTCCTGTTTTTTATGATACTTATCATGTAAAAAAAACGTTTCGAATTTCTGGAAGTATTAATTTTTTTATTGACAATAATGTTAGCTATTATAAAATCGAAAAACATAGAAAAATTTTAGTAACTCTCAAAGATGGAGAAGAAATAAAGAAGAAACATTATCGTAAAATTTATACAGCTTCTTCTAAATTAGCATACATACAAAAATGGATTTTGGATAACATACTAAGCAAACTCTCTCCTTCAGAATATGCACATGGTTTTGTGAAAAATAAGTCTCTTCTTTCCAATGCAAAAGAACATTTAAGAGAAGAAGAAAGCTGGCTTCTTAGAGTGGATATTTCAAATTTTTTTGACTCTATTTCATATGAGTCTGTTGAAAAAATGTTTCAAAGCTTCGGCTACTCAAAATCTGCTAGCAACATATTAGCTTCTTTATGTTGCCATAATGGTTTTCTAAGACAGGGGTTTTGTACAAGCCCTACTCTAGCAAACTTATATTTGAAGGAATTTGATACTACTATATCAAATAAAATAAAAGCATATTCTGATTTAAAAGTAAGATATTCTAGATATGCAGATGATCTTTTTTTCTCAGGAATAAAAACTGGAAACGATATGCAAGTTATTAATAAAATTAAACAAATTTCGGGATTTTATTTAAAAAAATATTCTTTGAGAATAAATCGATCGAAGTTATCAATACAGGATAAGAAGCGAAAGAGAATTACAGGCCTATATATTGAAGGAACAAAAGTAAGTGTCTCCAAAACTTATATAAAAAAACTGGAACGAGAAATTTATTTTTGTGAAAAATATGGAATTACTACACACTTAAATCATATTGGAAAGTTAGATAAAATGAATTTTTATAAATATATGATGGGAAGGTGTGCCTTTGTTAAAATGGTAGAGCCGGAATCTGGAAAATATTTAATTGAAAGGCTCCGTAGATTATTTGAAGATTATTTATAAGTAGACAATCGTCTACTTTTTTTATACAATTAACTCAACCAAATGGGTTTAGTTTTACCATTCATACTTAAAGGAGGTAATATTCTTTGGATGAATTCTATACAAGAGTAAGTAATGCAACAAAACAGACATTATATCAGTTTATGAAAGACCAAAATATTTCCTTACTGAACTATCGTTTTGATTATTTTTTTCAATTCTGTATTCAAATAAACAATATTCAAGTACTTCCTCATCATTTCTCAAGTCATAAAATTGAAGGACTAACAGTAGTTGATGAATTGGGAATCAGCTTCTCTTACGAAAGAGATAATCCAAAAGTAAAACAAAATTTTACCTTATGTCACGAATTAGGGCACTTTATGCTTAAACATGATGGAAATTATTTTGCAGAATCAATTGATAATCAAGAGAACTTGCTAGAGCGAGAGGCGAATATCTTTTCAGCTGTGGTATTGATGCCAGATATTGTCCTATTATCAAAAATCTACTATAGTAGTGATACTTTTTATCAAGTACAAAATAGTCTCGAAGTTTCAAAACAGGCTTTATTCTATCGACTTTTAGATTTTCTAAGAGGACAATATTCTGATAGAAAAGGAGAAGTCACACAAGCAATTGAGAGTTATATTGAAGGGAAGAATGCTTCTATTTTTCGTTTGCTTCATGATATTAGAGAACAAATTATCGAGGAATTCAATCAGTTTCAACCTTCCCTTATTAATCAGGTTAAACAGAGGGTGAGTAAAGTAGGTTTTACAACAAGTCAAGAATATCCAGATTTATTGAATCAAGATAACTGGAAAGTAATCAAAGCAAGTAGTGTCAATTTAAAGACGTGGCTTGTTTATAACAAAGGTAAGTCAATTGCCTATGTTTGGGATAAAGATAAATTTTCGGATGAAGAAGCAAAGAAAAAAGCAGAACTACAATTATTATTAATGTGAGGTGAACCATGTATCAACCAGAAAAATTAAAAGCTCGTAGAAAAGAGCTAAAATTAACCCAAAAGGATATAGCAGATCAATTAGGTATTAGTTATCAAGCCTATTCAGCATGGGAACGTGGAGTGAAAGAACCATCCAAGGAAAAAGTACAACGACTAGAACAAATACTCAGAGTACCAAAAGGCTATTTTACAGAGATTGAGATTGTTCGTCTGTATAATACATTGTCGAATAAAGGTAAAAATCAAGTAGTAGAATATGCTCGTAAGTTGGTGCAAAAAGAGAAAACTCAACAAGTAGTATCAGTTTCAGAAAATCTCTATGAGTACCATGTATACGAAAAAATGTCTGCTGGTATTGGTGCATCGGTTTACGATGATAGGGACTATGATATTGTCTACTTTGATGAAGAACTAGCTCATGATTTTGCTTCATGGGTATCTGGAGATTCCATGGAACCCAAATACCATAATGGTTCAGTAGCCCTTATCCGTGAGACAGGTTTTGATTATGATGGAGCAGTATATGCTGTAGTATGTAATAACCAAACCTATATTAAACGAGTTTACCGTGAAGAAAATGGTTTGCGGTTAGTTTCTATTAATCCAAAGTACAGGGATATCTTTATCTCCTATGATGAAGATCCACGAGTAGTAGGAATTATTGTTGGGAATTTCAGGCCTTTGGAGAGATAGCTTATGGGCTATTTTGATTATTCATGAGAAACAAAGTCTAATAATGCACTTAAAGATATTAGGCGATTATTTTTAAATGGAATTAGCTTATGAAAACTTTCTAAATTTAAAGCAATTGTAAGTGTGATATGTTATTTTTTGATAAAATAAAAAGTAAATCTGCAAACGAGAAAAATAGTGAAGTTGGTGAGGAAATGAAGAAATGGGTGGAAATTCAATACTAAATAAGGCTAAACATTCAGAAAATACAGATGAATGGTACACAGATAGAAAAACAATAGAAAAAGAAGTGATTAATTATAAGCAACAACTTATAGGTAAAGTTGTGTTATGTAACTGTGATAATCCCTATAAATCAGAATTTGTAAAATACTTCGTAAAGAATTTTGACAAATTAGGTTTGAAAAAACTAATTAGTACGTCTTATTCAGGAAATAATCAACTTAATCTTTTTGATGAAGATATAAACGAAAATACTGCTTATGTCTTTGAACTTGAAACTTATCCTTTTGAAACAGATGAAGTAACTTATGACGAAGTAGATGAGTACTTGCATAATACAGCAAACATCAATTATTTGAAGGGAAATGGAGATTTTAAAAGTGAAGAATGTATAGAGTACTTGAAACAATCCGATATTGTCATAACAAATCCTCCATTTTCTGAATTTAAAAATCTATTCTCATTACTAGAAATATATGACAAAGATTATCTCCTAATAAGTAATCAAAATGCAATTACTTATAAAGAAATATTTCCAAGTATAAAAAATGGTACAAGCCGTGTAGGTTATCATTTCGGGGATATGGCTTTTAAGGTCCCGAAGGAGACTCCACCAAGGAAAACAAGATTTTGGGTTGATGAATCTGGACAGAAATGGAGAAGTCTAGGTAATGCAATGTGGTTAACTAGCTTAGAAGTTAAGAAAAGTCTTAAAAAACTGCATTTAAAAAGTAGATATAAGGAAGAGGCGTACCCTAAATATGATCAATTTGATGCGATACATGTTAGAAAAGTTGCAGAGATCCCTGTGGATTATGATGGTATTATGGGGGTTCCACTAACCTATCTAAAGTACCATAACGAGGAAGTATTTGAAATAGTAGGTGAAGCAAACCATGGTTCTGATAATGAATATGACTTGTTTAAACCAAGTATCAATGGAAAGGATACATTTAAGAGAATTTTGATTCGAAAGAGAAAAAAAGAAAAAGCAAAATTTAGAATATTAGATTTATTTTGTGGTGCGGGAGGTATGTCATATGGACTACACAAAAACCCAAATTTTGAGACTAAGGTAGCACTTGATATTAATGAAAAATTGGCCCAATCTTTTAAAGCTAATATGCCAGATACAAAAGTAATTATTGGTGATATCAGAGAGCTTTCGGTAAAAGAAGAAATTATAGAACTGTCAAAACAAAATGATATAAATATGATTGTAGGTGGCCCTCCTTGCCAAGGCTTTTCATTAAAGGGGAAAAAGTTAGGCCTAGAGGATCCTAGAAATTTTTTATTTGTGGAGTATTTAAAAATTGTTCAGGAGCTCCAACCTCAAATTTTTCTGATTGAGAATGTAAAGAACTTGATGTCAACTTCACAGGGGTGGTTTAAAAATCAAATTATCCAAGAGATAACTCAAATGGGCTATTATGTAGAAGTAGATGTACTAAAAGCTAGTAATTACGGAGTGCCTCAAAATAGGGAAAGGGTATTCTTTATTTGTAGTAAAGAAAAGAAAATTAGCTTACCTACTCCTAGAAAGGGGACCTCATACGTAACTGTAAGAGAAGCGATAGGAGATTTAGCTTACCTGAATTCAAATGAAGGAGAGTTCGAACAAGAGTATGTGACGACTGCTCATAGCTCGTATCAAAAAATGATGAGGAAGTGTAGCGTTAAATTATTTAACCATAAGGCTTCAAATCATTCTAAGATTGCCATAGAAAAATTGAGTATGATTCCTCCAGAAAAAGGAAAGGAGTGCCTTCCAAAAGAGTTACATGGGAAACAAAAGTTTAACTCAACTTGGGGGAGATTGGTCTGGGATGAGCCGTCACCAACTATTGATACTCGGTTTGATGCTGCTTCCAATGGCAAAAATAATCATCCTTTTTTAAACCGATCCATTACTGCTAGGGAGGCTGCACGTCTCCAATCTTTTGATGATAAATTTATTTTTTATGGGAATAAAGTAGATATTAGAACTCAAATTGGAAATGCAGTACCCCCTCTTTTAGCAAAAGCAATTGCTGATCAAATTGAAAACGAATATTTAAATTAAGGAGATAATACATGAATGCACAGATGGCATATCTTTTAGGTATGGTTTTAGGAAACGGGGAAATTCAAAGGAATGCTACTGAAACAACAATAACGATTGAGATTCCTCACAAGAATTTACAAGATGATGAAGGATTGGAAGTGTCAATCTATGTAAAAAGTAGTTTAGCAGACATAAGAAACGTTATTGAACCTTTGATTGGAAATACATTACCAATCACTCAAACTGATAGAGCTACTCAAATTTCTTTTACTAAGTCTAATGAAGATTATACAATGCGAGAGATTGTAAGGTTTATTGGTGGTGGAGTGCATCATTCTACCATGAAGATGAATGATGAGTTATTTAGGATATCACCTGATGAAAAGAAAGAATTATTGAGAGGGGTTGCAGATGTTACAGGTTATATACGTAGAAGTAATATGGCCTATGGTCAAGAGGGGATGCATAGAGTTTATATTGAAATACCGGGGAATTGGCAATTTGTAATTGATGTAGCTAATATGTTAAAATCTTTAGACATTCCTGTGCAAACAATTGATTTTGGTCATCCTAATTTTCGAGATTCAAACTTAAAAAAATATAATGAAGGAAAACATAACTACTGGCAAAAGGAGCATCAAATTAAGATTTTCGCTAATGAATTTTTACCAATAGGATTTAATATTGTACATAAGCAAAGAGCTCTTCAGAATTATGCAGAAGAATTATTGGATTATGTGGATGAGAATAAAACACATAAGTTTTATTGGGAAAAACAAGTTAGAATAAGAAAAAAACCTATTCATCCTATGGAAAACTCTGAGAGATTACCAGACATCATAAGAGGTAAACATTTTGATTCTTGGACGCAACTTGCGGAGATTCTAGGATATGGTAAATAATGTAAGCAAAGAAGAGGAGCTATACCCAGATATGCGTAATTGGCTATCTTCTTATTTGAGTAATAAATATAAAAAAAATGACTGTGAAACGATAGTAGTTGACTGTCACTCTATTTATCTAGATTCTGTTCTTGAGCAGTATGATGTTATTCAATATTTCCCACAAACTGTAGGGTTGAAAATTCAAATAGATGTTTTAGGAATTGTAAAATGGAAGAATCAAGCGAAAATCTTCTTTATTGAAGCTAAAAAAACAGCCTTAACCCTTCAGAATCTAGGTCAATTGCAAATATATTGTAAATTGTGCAATCCTGAGGAAGCATTTTTGTTATCATCAAAAAATCTCGGAGCACTAGAAAAAGTTATTATTCATTTAAATAGAGAAGATATTCTTGATTTTGGTTCTGGGAAAACAATCAAAAAAATAAATGTCGCAAAATGGGATATTAGTAGAAAAACAATTTCACAAGAATCAAGATTACCCAAGATTTAAAAAGTAGCGTAGTTGAGCAATCTCTATGAAGACCATAAAATGTTTATAAGTCCTTGAAATATTTAACTAGAAGTGTTTTAATTAAGTATGATAAATACAACTTTTTAAAATTAACTAAGAACACGGGCTATAAAAGCCAAGTTTTTAGAATAAGATAGTGTTTAAATTGAAGTGTTGTGAAATAATATTATATTTGACTAAACAAGAAAAAACGCTAATTTAATAGCGTTTTTTCTTTTGCAGAAGTTATATTTAAAAATTGCATAATTCTTTTATTATGGCATTTCTATTCAATATAGCTCGTCTTTACTAGGCTCAATAATTTCAGTATAAAAATTTTCAACTTGAGATATCAAATAAGGTTTTGAAGCATCTGGTGTTTGAATTAATAGTTCGTTGAATGAGTTGAGAGATGTTATATCATTTATAGAAATGTTAAAAGCCTTAGACTTACAAAGTGCCATCATTTCATTTCCAAAATGTCTTATTTTTTCAGTATTTTGATCATTAAAAATATTCTTTTGAATCAAAATTTCAAAGTTTTTGATGAATTCATAAAGATTTTCGTATTGTTCTTCTAGATTTGGCATTGTGTATCCTTCCTACCTATGGATATATAGCTTAATTATAAAGTTAGCTACCACTTTTATAGTATTCACGTTTTATACCTGAGATATTGACTATGATAGCACCATCTTTGGTTTGATAGTTTATAGTTGAATTTGTAACATTAGTACCTAATAATTTAAATGTACTATTTTTTCTATTACCTGTAAAATTTTCAGCTTAACCATGATCGATAATACCTTTATCTTCTTTTAATATTCACCATCTAGAGACCTGATTTGTAAAGAATGGCAAGCAACTAAAATAATAGAGCTTATAGAAATAGAAACAGAATAACAGTTTTTTTATTTTATATCCCCTCAAACCGAGAATATTTTATCATATTTAATATAAATGTATCTCTATAAGAGAAAAGTCGAGTGAAACATACTTTTAAGATATTTTTACAAGGATAGAAAAAATATCTTAAAAGTGGTACAATATTCGAAAATATAAAGAATTTAGAATTTATACTGAGGATTAAAATTATGGTAAGTAAAGCCATTGTCTCACAGCAAGATATCATGAATTTTCTAGATGATTCATATAAAAAAATATTAAATGGCGTTCCTATGGTTAGTAAGCCAATCGATAGTTTTGCAGATGATTATTTAAGTAAATATGATTCCAAAGAAAAAGCTTGCAAAGAAATGTTAAACAAACAAATGATAAAATGTACCACGTCAGGAGTTGTTAGTGGATTAGGAGGTATTATTACTTTGCCAGTAGCAGTACCTGCCAATATTGCGAATGTATTATATGTGCAGATGCGTATGATAGCTTGTTGTGCATATATGGCGGGGTATGATTTAAAAAGTGATCAAACCCAGACATTAGTTTATGCTTGTTTAGCTGGTGTTGCAGTCAATCAGATATTAAAGAAGGCTGGAATTAAGCTAGGAGAAAAAGTAGCAATAAAGATGGTGGAGAAAATCCCTGGGAAAGTACTTATCTCGATTAATAAGAAAATCGGTTTCAGATTAATTACTAAATTTGGAAATACAGGGATTGTTAATTTAGGGAAATTAGTTCCAGGTGTAGGAGCTGTAGTTGGTGGAGGTTTAGACTATTTAGAAACAAAAATTATTGCAGAAAGAGCATATAAATGGTTTTTTGAAAATAATTTTGATGAAAAAAATAGTAATATAGAAACAAAGAAATTACAGAATTAAGAAATCATCTTCACTACAAAGATTCCTAGGATGAAAAAATACTTTAAATATTTTACTGAGCTAAAATATTTGGCGAAATAAAATATTCAAAGCATTTCGAATTTATTATACGAGATGCTTTTTGTGTTTATGCGATTTCGTTCTAAAAAATACTAATAACAATAAGTGAGACATTTCATTTGTGTATTTTCTAGTTTTGCCGTAATAAGCAATAGTAGTTAGAGAGTTCCTAAAGGAGTTTACAATTATGGGTACTGTTATATACAGAACAAAACAATTCGCACCCTACGCTGAGTACAGTAAATATTGGAATGAGTATACTCAGGAAAGAGATGAAGTTATTAAATATGTTTATAATAAAGTTAAGTATTCAGATCGTGGATTACGTGGATTAAGAAATACGACAACCCGTCACGAAAAAGATAGATGGACAATAGGAGATGACGATTTCCCTGATTGGTTATATCAATATGTACATTCTTACGGATTATCTAGCGAAGGTAAGAGAATTGTAAAACAATGGAGAGTGAAGAAATACCTTTCTGATATAGAAAGCCATAAGGAACAGGGACACTATGTTGATGAAGAACAGAAACTAGTTGTTACGAACCATGAGGTCAAAATTTTTAACGAGTCTACAGAAATCCCTCAGTGGATGGATATCACTGGATTAGTGAAAGAAGCATATAATCGAACTCGTATTTCACCTAAATTTATGGAATCTGTGAGAAATAAATTCGAAGATGGTGAGATAAATTATGACAAATTACAGTCGATGGCTACTAAAAATAAAGTAATAAAGAAACAAAGAGAAAAAGAAAAGAAAGAGAAAGAAGAAGCTGAAATATTTGGCCGACTGTTTGTAAAACTTCGCAAGAATTTGGTTGAAGTAAAGTCTAAACTAAGCCAAGAAGCAAGTGAAGATATTGATTTTCTTATTGGATTAATAGATGAATCAGAGATAAGTCGTACTAGTTATTATTATTTATATAAAGAGGCTCAGGAGATTATTTTAAAGGGAAAAGATGGACAGTGAAATGGACTACGTGGCTAGAATACATTTAAAGAGAAACAATGATAATGTTAGAAAAGAATTAGTTGATTTTTGTTTAAATGGTTCTAAACAATATCTAGCACTTGGCTGGAGTAGATTAAGTAGTGATATTAAAAAAGATGATTTTCAAGAATACTACAATCGAATAAAAGAAGAGAGTGGTAGAGCAAACTCTGCAATAAATGTTTTTAGAGATACAAAGGCTGATGATCTATTTTGTACACGAGACTTAAATGGAAATTATTGGATTTGTAGGGTAAGGTCACAAGTTGAGGTAGTATGTGATGAGTACTTGGATATTGGAGCAATCATACCTGTAGAGGCTTATAATATTGGAATGCAAGTTCCAGGTCAAATCAAATCTTCTTTCAATAGACCTCGAGGAGGAACAGTTGAAAGAATTCATGATGAAATAATAATAGAATACTCAAAGAAGATTTTCAATCAGATGTCAAAGAGTAAATTTTATAAGGTTATTCCATTTGAGGGCAGTCTTCTAGATAATTTACCAGATTTTGATTTAGAGGAACTTGTTATTTCCTATCTCCAAATAAAAGAAAACTACTATGTTCTATCCAATTCAATTGCAAATAAATCTACTACTATTAAGATTGAGTGTGAAATGATTTCGAGGGATGTTGATAACCCTAGAAAAGCAGTAGTTCAAGTGAAGGGGAGAAAAGCAAAAGAACTTGATGCATTAGAGTTTAAACAATATGTTGAGAAAGGATATATAGTCTATCTATATGCACCACTTGTAATTAATCTAGATCAGCTTAAGAATGTAGTTCGGATAACAGATAAAGACTTATTGGATTTCTATAAGAACAATAAGTCGATTCTTCCAGCATCTATTACTCAATGGGAAGACTTGTTTATTGATGTTATATAATTAATAAGGAGACATCAACTTTAATTAAAAAAAGGTAGAGAAAAAGGTAGAGATTGAATTGAAATACAGTGCAATATATCGCATTCGACAAAAAGAAAAAAACGCTTGAAATCAGCGTTTTTCTTTTGTATTGATTCGTATTGAATCCTTATTTAACTTCAGTAACTCTAAATTGAATAAGAGTTTATTGTATATAGGGAGATGGTTTTGTTTCCTTGGATAAATAGAGTGGTTGATGTAGTGTGGTGTACCATTTTTGTTTTAAACAATATAAGTTTGAGACTAAGGAAATAACTTCTTTGTCACGATTAAGTTGTCTACTCGGATTTCCCAAACATGCAATAACTAAATCGGCTTCTGATGCAGATTTTGAAGATAAAAATCACTATCTGACTCAATAGGATTACTTACATGATTAAGGATACTAGGATTAGTACTTTTAAAAGCAAAAAGATTTGCCATCGGTATTTTTCCATATCCCCAACTTTTAGCGTAACTGACACATTTATTAATTGTAGGGTCGTCCTCTTTTTCATCAGCTGTAGAAGGATTCAGACCAATAAACAAAACTGTAGGTTTAGTATCATCCCAATTACGAGAAAGTAAGTAACGATATTTTCTATCTTCAGATAATACAGTAACTTAGCTAGTTCTTAGAACGTTAATTTGTTAGTGGATAGCAGATTACAAATGAAAGCATTTTGTAGTTTGCAAATTCTTTTTTTGCACTCTTCAATTACACGCTGTCACTGTCCTATATAATGTAAAATATATAAAAGTTGTTAAGTTCACTAGTAGTTAAATCCCTTAAAATCAGTATTTATGATGATAACGAGTCTAAAAAATTCTTGGAACGAGTTTTGCATGTCTATTATAACAGCAAATAATAAACTTTCGGGAAAATAGTTATTTTTCCGAAACTTATTCAATATTGGGGACGATACAAGTAGATAATCGTATCCATAATTGCCACTGAATACATGAAAAAAGCACTTTAGTTGATAGTAACAGAATGTGTGTTATCAGCTAAAGTGCTTTGTTAAATTGCTACATGCTCAAAAATTTTTCTCTTGCCTCATTTGAATCTTCCATTTTGAAAATCCTTATAAAATCAAGATAGTCTGAAAATCGTTCTTCTGGGATACATATTAATAATTCTCCAACATTAGTTTCAGATTGATTCAGGCCCCAGTCGTTTAGTATTCCAACTAATTCATCAGAAATACGAATATCACGTTCTCTAATTTCATCAAGTCCCCAGTTGTTATTACTTTGAGAAAGTTCAAGTAATATACCAACTTTAGATTTCCTATAGCTTTCTTTTTTCTTAGCAAAGTATCCATTACTTGCGATAATATTGAGCCTCTTTTCGAAGGGAATCTTATTTCCAATATGTTCAATCAATTCTTTGACTTCAGAATCTGAATTCGTTGGAAAATAACTTGATTGCCATTTTTGAGGAAGGATATGCTCAATCTCCCATTTTTCTGGTAATAACTCTGATTGATGTTGATAAGCTATGATCTTTAAAATCATCCTAACTGTATTACGATGCGCAGTTTTAATTTTATCTGACAATTCTTTCTCATCGATTTGGCCGAAATTGAATTTGGGTTGTGCTGAGTTAATTATTTCTGCATTTAAATTCAAGATTCCAGTTTTAACGGCATTAATTGTAGGTGTTATGATGTATTTTGCCGATAGAACTGCTAATAATCTTTTTAAAAAAATAAGAAAGTCATCTTCAAATGTATCTTTGTAATGATAGTGTAAGTAATAGATGACAACAGGATATTTCCAAAACTCATTAGGATAAGAGGTCAAAGTATCCAAAGTTTGTTTTATTTCAATATTTTCGGACCATTTTTCATTTTCTAGTGAGACTCTATTATTTATCACAATCCACAAATTTAAAATAGCATTTAAATTTTGCATTAAATCTTGTGAGTACAGTTTTTCGAAATTATTTTTTGCATAATATTTTCTAATACCAGGAGTAGTTGTCTTGCGATCGTTTTCATTTGCTCTCAAGTAAAACATATAGTAGTAAAACAACTTTTGAATACTTTCCCCAGCATTTGTAGCTTGTTCATCTAGTTCTTGCCAGAGTTCTATAAATTCCTTTTTTTCATCTGAATTCAAGTGATTATAAATTTTTGCTTTAAAAATATCGGCATCTGATAATGCTAGTCCTCTATCGTTTAGAGTTGAAAAAATAGTTAGTGCTGTTTCTTGACTATCGGCTGTAATAGGAAGAAGAATAGCTTGATTTAATATATTACTGATGAAGTTATAAAAGGACAATGGATTATCTGCAGCATATTCATTAACTAGTTGCTGTAGTAATCTATAATTTTTAGCGTAGTTGCTATTTGATTTTTCATCTGCTCTACCTGAAATTAGTATATTAGCAAATTCTTGATTTCCCTCCTCTCCCATAACTCGGGAACTAATAAGGATTTCATTAAAGTTAACTACTCCTGTAGTTGGATTCTGTTTCCAAATTGTTGGTTCAATTTGACTTTTCAAGAAATTAGTCTCAGGACCACCACTTTCTAATTTAGTATAAATAGCTCTCAACAGCAAAAACAGGCTTGTAATACGCTGTTGCCCATCGATTATTTCCTGTTCTTTATTATCATTTTCATATGAAACTATTGTGCCAAGAAAATAAGTATTATTTTCATCTTCTGTTGTATCGAGTGTATATTCAGTTAGATCATCGAATAAAACTTGGATTTGTTCGTCCGACCAAGCATATGGTCTTTGATATTCAGGAATAATAAATCTTTTATTCTTTCCAGTCTCTAATAGTTGTTTGACGCTTCTTTTGTCAACATTTATTGATGTAGTCATAGAAGAAATTCCTTTGATTTGTTTATAACATAGCTAATTATATCAATTTTTTTGGAAACTTAGTATTTTAAATAAGAAAAGTATTATTGGATAACTAAAAATTGAATGATATAATAATCTAAATATGTATAATTATTAAAAAAATATTTTGCTCTTGAAGAGGCATACTATATTATACTCCTCTTAATAATATTGAGGGAAAATATTTTAAAATGACTGTATTCTACAAGAATACGTATGAAAAAATTATCAATAGAGGGATATTTATGATTAATAATTTTGAGATTCATATTGATTTTGATAGACTAGAAAGTAATTTACCAAAATTTGAATGTGAGTTTAATTTTGAGGGTGTAAAAGTTTATACAACTAAAAGAGAAATAGTATTTATAGGTTCTATAGGTAGCTATGAAACAATGAGTATTCAAGAGGCAACTGCAAAGTGTAGACCCAAAATAATTGCTATTTTTGATATTATTTCATTTTTAATTGGAGATTCTATAACTATATACGACATAAATCATCAAAGTAATAGTGTTAAACATAATGAGGATGAGGAAGAAACTAAGAGTAATAAATTTAAATTTATTTTTAATGATGTAGACCTTAGTTCTCAACTTAGAATAATACTTTCAAAAATTGAAAATGATAAAAATACTACTCTGACTTTGTTAGATAAGTGGAATAAAGCTAATTATTTATTAAATGTGGATGATAGTCATGTTTTGTTTTTAGACGAGACCATTATAAATTGTTTTAATATTTTTGAACTTTTAGCGGATACAACTAAGAAAGAATATGAACGTTTTATAGATGAACAATCTAAAAAGTTACTTTTTGAATTTTATACAAATGTGGGGAACCTTGATAACAATAAAATTAATGATAAGGTAAATCAAAAAAATAGATTAATAAAAGAAATATTAGTAGGTGAATTCCTTAATTTAAGTGATAAATTCAAGTATTATCTTCAAAAATATAGGCTTCTTGATGAAAATTTATCTTATTTTGTCGATAGAATAATTAAAGTAAGAAATAGCATTGCACATGGTAGAATTGTCTCAAATTTATCTGTAATGGAATATCCTTTGACACCTTTTTATAATATAGTTAATCCTGAAGCGAATTTGGTTAATCCGATTATAGTTTTAACAGGTGTATTAATTTCTAAATACATAGGCATTGATATTTGGGAAGAAGAATGGGAAAAAATAAAAGAGATATTAGAACCTAATCCTGTTAGAGTGAAGGAAGTCATAGAGGGTAAACTAGCTATAGATATTAATGAGAAAAATCAGTATAATCTAACTTGGTATTCGGTTTTCCTGTATTATTTAAGTTGTAAAGATAAACAAAGAGACAGTATTGAATTATGGTTTAAGGAAGAAATAAAAAAAAGAAAGTTTGAAACCTTAGACTTTTATAACCTTTACGAGATCTCAGTGATATTGATTACTACTCAAGATTATGAGTTATACCAGATATTAAGTAAGATTATTTTTAAAATTATTAAGGAAGATGTATGTAAATGGAGTTCTTATCGTGATATCTTTTTGCATCTTGAAGTTAGAAATATTATGGTAGAAGAAAACAAAAAGAAGATTGATAAAATTATAAATAAACCATAATACAAGGTTGATTTAAAATATAATTTTTCAATCAATTAGGTGTTGACTATAATTTTAAATATAATAATTGAATATCTTAATAATTTAAGGGGGAAGTTTTCTAGATACGATTTTATAACATGATGTTTTTACCTATACTGAAAATAGTACTTTTCAAACCAGGTTCCAGTTTGATAAAGAATTTTTGAAAATCTAGATGTTGTTTTAATCATTACCTTTTTCTCTTCCTATTTTTCAACAACAGTAAAGAAGCTGACATAATAAGGTTTATAAAGAGACTATTTTATTTTTACAGACCTAAACGATTCCCCTATTTTAAAAATATTGATTCAAATTTTATGAAATTAATCAGTAGATATCGTACTGAAAAACCTTGATATTACGCTGTTTTTAGTCCAACTGAAACTCATACTTTCCAAACCAGGTCTTACGATTTGTGGCAAATTTAATTTAATATTTTGCCTCAAATTAGCCACACTTTTTATAGAACTAAGAGGAATAATGAAGTTCTCTTCCTATTAATATGTTTGTTTGAAACCTTAAATATAGTGTTTTACGGTGTAATGGGAAGTATAGTGAATAAATCAACTATGTTCAGCAAACAAAGCTTAATTGGACAAAGAAACAAGATTCTCATAGAGTCTTGTTTTTTTATGTCTAAACAAACTGCAATAAAATCTGAAGAGAAACTTTTTTTTTGTAGCAGAATAATGCGCTAGTCTTTGCCGACAGATAAACAAAGACTAATCCTCTATCCAAACTTTATTTAAAACATAGCCCTCTTAAGACGATAGGCACTACTGGTAGGTAGTGTAACATAAGTTGTGTAAACAAAAAAAGGAATAAATCCGTTATAGTAGAGTTGCGAAACATTACTAGAAAGAGATTTATTCCTATGAGTCAGTTTACCACAGAACTACTTAATTTCCTATCACCAAAGCAAGATATTGATGAATTTTTCCGTACTTCTCTTGAAACAGCTATGAATGACCTGCTTCAAGCAAGGGTGTGGGACTAGGATGTTTTACTTAAATCTCACTTTTGATAGTCAGTCCCTATGAATCTGGTGAAATTTTTCATTTGAAGAGGAAGAGTGAAAAAAGTCTATATATAGTATAATGATTTTAGAAGAGTTCGAGTTATGGAATGAGGGGCCTTGAAAAATAAATTAATACAGAGGGAGGCAACAGTGACATGAAGTCGAAAAGATATACAATTATTGGAATAGTTGCCATTGTAAATTTAATTTTCTTTGTTGTGTTGACTTCTTTTGGAAAAGGACATCAGTGGAGTAATAATGTCGTACAAGGATTTAAATCGCTTGGTCTTAAAGGTAATGTAAAAGTAATTAGAACATATAAAGAAATTGAAGCATTTCACGGTACTATTGTTGAAGTGAATTATACTGAGAGATTTTCTGATGGATATTTTTTAGATAAGAATCTTAGAGCAGATATACAAGGATCGAATGGTAAGCATATTTCAGATTTTTATCCTCCATTATCGACAAATATTGAAGCGTTGCTCAATGACAGAGAAAAAGACTTGTTTAATACTGTTAAACTTAACGAGTTTAGCTTCTTGTTAGATGTTTATAAAATGAGACCAGGTTTTCAACGAGAAGAAGATGAAATCAAAAAAGATGTTGCCAATAAAATTAATAAACTATTTGATAGACAAGTGACGTATGATTATAGTTATAAATTTGAACCAGTATCTAGAGAAAAAAACTACGCTACTATTCTTTCACAGGCAATCATGAATCGTGATAAAGGAGACCTTGAAGCGGCTGGCTTTTATAATATTAGACCTAAAAATTTAATGAAGAGTAAAGCCGTGAGTCTTCATTTGGATTGTATTTTTGCTTCTCTTGATCCTAACGCTAGCGAATCATTTTCGAGAGAGCATGTCGATTATTTTAAAACAAAACTTTTATCTTTGCCCAAAGGCTCGTTTTCTGATGGGATATATGAAATACATGGTGATTATAGTGAAGGAGGTAAAAGCATTAGTGTAACTTGTATATTCGTTGTTGAAGGCGGTATTGGTCACTTTGAAGAAGATAAAATGAACTAAAAACAAAAAATACACCTAATTGAAATTTGGTAGAAAAAAGTATCTATGCTTGCGTTGTCACTTAAAAGTTATTTCCAATCGTGATAGTAATCATCAATACAATAAATAGAACGATAGAAATGGAGGATGGACTTTGCTAAAAAAACTACTAAGGGTATCCTTAATACCTTTATTACTAATGCTTTTGTTAATGACTATATTTAAATCAATCAATAACAACAATAAGACTTATGATAGTGAATTCATAACTTCATTGGCAAAAGGATTGGATGAACGTTGGAAAGTTAGTGACCTAAAGAATGATGACGAAGAAGAAATTAAAGACTATAAATCTTATATAGATTATGAACTAATTGAAATTGAACAGTATAAAAATAGGAAATTTAAAAATCCTAAGTTAAAGAGACTAGCTAACACATATATTAACATCCAAAGGAATGAAAGAGAAGCTATAGAAAATCAAGATTTAGTGGACAGTATTTTTGTAAGAGAATGGAATAAATACCAAAGGAAACGTTATGAATTGCTTCTAGATATTAACTCAATAGTCGGGATTCCTGTTCAAGATAAAAATAGCCTAGATAGCATATTGAGAGCTGGTAAAGCTATAAAAGAATTTAATAGAGTTTACGGAATATTAGTAGATACTTTTAATCCCAAAAACTTTGTAGTTGAAGAGGTCACAGGTGTATCGGAAAAAGAGAAGCGCTACATAGGGGATTTTGAAAATACTACAGGTCATTACATCAATTACATAGATATTAGCATTGATTTTTATGATGAAAATGATAAAGTTTATTCTGGTTTTCAGTTTAACCCAAGATATGCATGGGAAAATGGAACTAAAAAAAGCTTCGAATTCTCGATTCCAGATTCAGATACGAGGTTCAAATATTTTAAGGTTAATTTGGGTGAAAAAAGTTTTAGATTTGAGTAGATTTGTCTATCTTCAGATAGGATAGCCTCTTTTATCATTGTGAACCTCCTATATACTATAATTGAAAAAAACTATTAGTAAATTGTAATTGCGAAGAAGATGTTTAAACTAATTCTCCTGTTTCGATTAAACTTATTCATAGTTTTTGAAATGAATAAGAAATTGTTTCTTGCTAGGAATTGGTATAGAGTCTTTTAAAACTTATATAAAATAAAATCATGTTAAATCACTTCTTACGATTTGTGGCAAATTTAATTTAATATTTTGCCTCAAATTAGCCACACTTTTTATAGAACTAAGAGGAAAATGAAGTTTTCTTCCTATTTAATATAGCGTTTTACGATGTAATAGGAAGTATGGCGAATAAATCAACTATGTTCAGCAAACAAAGCTTAATTAGCTTATTAAAACAAGGTCCTTTTCGGATCTTGTTTTTTTGTACCAAAATAAATAGTAATTAATCTGTGATTGAGAGTAAACAAATTTTAAAGAGTGGATATGGCTTTGGTTGATAGATTCTATTTCCTAACTTTTTAAGATATGCTATAATATGAATATGTTTGATAATTATATTGTACCTGTATTTTTTGGTGGTGGAGCTCTTGCTCTACTAGGTTTAGTGTTATTTGGTTGGGCCTTGCCTTCATTTTTGAAGGGTAAGTGGTCTTATTTGATTTCTTTGCTAGGTTTAGGTTTGGTTGCTTTTGCCTATTTTGATTCGGCGATTGTTATCACTTATAAAATCTGGCTTGGATTGCTAGGTGTTATCATGATTGGTTGGGGACTTCCCTTCAACAATCGCAAGGGACGCCGTGCAATGACTATTTTTTGGGCTATCATGGCAATCGTTGTAGGTATTGCTGCTATTGCATTTACTATTGCTTATGGTGTTATTAACCGCCACTAACATGAAACTGTAAAACATGCTATAATAATGGCATGTTTTATTTTATGACCCTATCATTTATTATCATGCCTGCCTTGGGCTGCTTCTTAATAGGCTTGGCTTTTGCTAAACCAGATCGTTGGGACTTTTCTTGGATCTTATCCTTAATAGGTTTGGCGGCCTTTATTTCTTCTTTTTGGCATATAGCACGTGTAGATTTATGGTTTATGCTAAGTTATAGTGTTGGTCCTTTTTTGATGGGATTTGGTTTCTCCTGGGACCTAAGTAAGAAACGCCGTAGGCAGTTATTATTATTAGGGGCATTTTTCCTTGTCTTTTTTGTGATTCTGTACTATCTTATTGTGCGAATCCTGAATACAGCTGTTGTCTAAAGGAGGACTGTTGTGATGTTGCTAGATTTAGAAGAGAAGACACGTGTGCTTGTAGAAGATATTGTTGAACGTTCAGCTATTGGGAGAGGAGCTATCTTTGTCTTGGGACTGTCTTCCAGTGAGGTTGCTGGTGGGACTATCGGCAAAGCCTCTAGCCGCGAAATCGGTCAACGAATTGTGAAAACTATTCTTGAGGTTTTGGAACCTAAAGGGATTTACTTGGCTGTTCAGGGCTGTGAACATTTGAACCGTGCTTTGGTTGTTGAGCGTGAGCTTGCCATGGCTAAAGATTTGGAAATTGTGAATGTTCTTCCGACCTTGCACGCTGGGGGAAGTGGTCAGCTGGCTGCTTTCGACTATATGAAGGATCCTGTTGAGGTGGAGGAAATTGTTGCTCAGGCTGGTATTGATATTGGGGATACCTCTATTGGTATGCATGTGAAGAGGGTCCAAGTTCCTCTTCGTCCTATTACTCCAGAATTAGGTGGTGCTCATGTGACTGCTTTGGCTAGTCGTCCTAAGTTAATTGGTGGCGCTCGTGCGGAGTATTTAGCAGATCCTATCCGTAAAAACTAAAAAGTATCGGACAAGAATGTCCGATACTTTTTCTGTTAGCAGAGCCCTTTCTTTCAATGATGGCGCTTGGCATAATCAACAAATTTGAATTTTTCAAGTTTGTGGCGACTTTCCGTAAATTGGAACTGTTTTCCATTGTTTAAATAAACTTTTGAACGGACACAGACGACGTGCTGGTCCTTACCTAGGTCGATAAGAATCTTATCCTGATCGGTAGCATTATCGATAGTGATTTCTTTAAAGGCGTGGGAAATGCTAAGGTTGAGCTGATTCTCAATGTAGTCGTAAATAGAGTATTCAGCAATACTACGGTTTAGTTGCGGAACAAGGCTGGCATCTAGGTAATCAATATCTATAACAGAGGCACAGCTATCAACGACTCTTTGACGAACAACACGCCAAACCTGTCGGCTATTAGAAAAACCAGTTCTTTCTGAGAGTTTGGAATCAACGATGATTTTATCCAGAGAAATAACGTTGGTTTGCGAATTAAGGCCTTGTTGTTCTATTAGTTCTTGGTAACTAGTAAGGTCAGATACAGGAAAGTTGATTTGTTCCTGGTTAATAACCTGAGAACCAGAGCCATGAATTTTTTTGACCAAGCCTTCTTCAACGAGTAAGGTTAACGCCTTTCGTATAGTGTCTCGACTAACCTGGTAAGATTGAACCAGTTCTTGCTCGGTGGGGAGGAAGTCTCCCACTTGATACTTTTGCTCATGGATAGCTTTTTCTAAATCCTTATAAATAATCTGATATTTTTTCATCTTTCTCCTCATTTGTAGGTAAAAAAACATACAACTGATGTTTTTTTACAAAAATATGTTAAAAAAATCCCGGAACACTTGCAGACAAATTTGCAATCGTTTACAATCAGTTTATCAAGTCAAATAGATATTGTCAAAAAAGAAAAGGAGATTCAAATGGGTAAATTTGAACAAGAAGCAAAAGATCTGCTTGCTGCAATCGGTGGTAAAGAAAATGTGACTGCTGTTACTCACTGTGCGACGCGCATGCGTTTCGTTCTTGGTGATGACAAGAAGGCAGATGTGAAAACAATCGAAGCCATTCCTGCTGTTAAGGGGACTTTCACCAATGCAGGTCAATTCCAAGTTATCATTGGTAATGATGTACCAATCTTTTATAACGATTTCACTGCTGTATCAGGGATTGAAGGTGTTTCTAAAGAAGCTGCTAAATCAGCTGCCAAGAGAAACCAAAACCCAGTTCAGCGTGTTATGACAACCTTGGCGGAGATCTTTACGCCTTTGATTCCAGCTTTGATTGTTGGGGGGCTTCTTCTTGGTCTGCAAAATGTCTTGGGTAGTATCCAATTCAGTAATCTAGGTGGTAAAACAATTGTTGAGGTCTCGAAATTCTGGGAAGGTGTTAATGAAATTGTTTCAGTCATCAGTGGTGCTATCTTTGGTTTCTTGCCAGTAGGTATCACATGGTCTGTCTCTCGTAAGATGGGGACAAGTCAAATTCTTGGTATTGTACTTGGGATTTGCTTGGTTCATCCTAGCTTGCTTAGTGCCTATGAATATGCGGCTCACAAGGCTGCAGGAGATATTCCACACTTTATCCTTGGTTTTGAAAAAGTTGGTTACCAAGGACAAGTTATTCCTGCCCTCTTGGCTGGTTTAACACTTTCTTACCTTGAAATTTTCTGGCGTAAATACATTCCAGAAGTTATCTCAATGATTTTTGTACCACTCTTGTCATTGGTTCCAGCAGTTATCCTTTCTTACGCTGTTCTTGGTCCAATTGGTTGGTGGCTTGGAGGCCTTATCTCAGGTGTGGTATTGGCCGGTTTGACTGGTCCTGTTAAATGGCTCTTCGGTGCAATCTTTGGTGCCATCTATGCACCATTTGTTATCACTGGTCTTCACCATATGACTAATGCGATTGACCTTGAGTTGGTGCGTACTGCTGGTGGTACTGGTTTATGGCCAATGATTGCTCTCTCTAACATTGCACAGGGTTCAGCAGTATTTGCTTACTACTTTATTAAACGTCACGATGAACGTGAAGCACAAATTTCACTTCCGGCAACTATTTCAGCTTATCTTGGTGTTACTGAACCAGCACTTTTTGGTGTTAACGTTAAGTATGTCTATCCATTAGTAGCAGGTATGTCTGCGTCTGCCTTGTCAGGCTTGCTTTCAGCGGTTTTTGGAGTTCAAGCAAACTCTATTGGTATCGGTGGTCTTCCAGCAATCCTCTCAATTAAACCTCAATATTGGGCAATCTTTGCGATTATTATGATTGTTGATATTGTAGTTGCTATGGTATTGACATTCCTCTTCCACAAAACTGGATTTTTAACGAAAACAGAGGAAGATGGCACGTACAAGAAGCTTCAGAAGGTTTGGTACAACCAACGGCTCTTGCTGAATCAGCAGAGGTTGTTAGCCCACTTGCTGGCCAAGTTAAACCACTTAGCCAAGCCACAGACCCAGTCTTTTCATCAGGTGTAATGGGACAAGGTGTTGTCATCGAACCAAGTCAAGGCGAATTGGTTTCACCAGTGAATGGTACAGTGACAGTACTCTTCCCAACTAAGCACGCAGTCGGCATTGTTTCTGAAGAAGGTGTTGAAATGCTAATGCACATTGGTATGGATACGGTTAGTCTTGACGGAAAAGGTTTTAAGGCTCATGTTGAACAAGGTGATAAAGTTGTTGTTGGTCAACAATTGATTAGCTTTGATATGGATATTATCAAAGAAGCTGGTTTGGTCACTGAGACTCCAGTTATCATTACAAATCAAGATGATTTCCAAGCAGATGTTGAAGGGAATCTTCCACGTGATATCAAACGTGGTGATGTTCTCATGATTGCTCATCGAACAAAATAAGCTAAGGGGTGGAGACGTCACGGTTCCACCTCTTCATATAAAGAACAAAAGAGGAAAAATTACATGGCATTAGATAAAACAAAGGTTGTATACCAAATTTATCCAAAATCATATAAGAACACTACAGGAAATGGAATCGGTGATTTCAGAGGAATCATTGAAAAGATTCCCTACCTAGCAGAGTTAGGCGTGGATATGGTGTGGCTCAATCCTTTCTATCCAAGTCCACAACGTGACAATGGCTACGATATTTCAGACTACACAGCCGTCAACCCTGTCTTTGGGGATATGGCTGATTTTGAAGAAATGGTTCGTGTCGCTAAAGAGCACAAGATTGACTTCATGCTAGACATGGTGCTTAACCATTGCTCAACGGAGCATGAGTGGTTCCAAAAAGCATTGGCTGGTGACAAGTATTACCAAGATTTCTTCTTCATTCAGGACCAACCAACCGATTGGTTATCTAAATTTGGTGGTTCTGCCTGGGCTCCTTTTGGAGATACAGGGAAATACTATCTTCACCTCTTTGATGAAACACAGGCAGACCTCAATTGGCGAAATCCCAATGTCCGCAAGGAGTTGTTCAAAGTGGTCAACTTCTGGCGTGACAAGGGCGTCAAAGGATTCCGTTTCGATGTAATCAATTTGATTGGGAAAGATGAGGTCTTGGTGGATTGCCCTGAAAATGAAGGGAAACCAGCTTATACGGATAAACCAATTGTCCATGACTATCTTCGTATGATGAATGAAGCGACATTTGGTTCTGATGATAGCTTTATGACAGTTGGAGAGATGTCATCGACAACCATTGACAACTGTGTTTTGTATTCAGCACCGGAGCGCCACGAGTTGTCTATGGCCTTTAACTTCCATCATCTGAAAGTCGACTATGAAGATGGTCAAAAATGGACCATTACTTCATTTGATTTTGAAGAACTTAAACGTCTCTATCATACCTGGGGCAAGGAAATGAGTGAACGTGGTGGTTGGAGTGCCCTTTTCTGGAATAACCATGACCAACCTCGTGCCTTGAATCGCTTTGTAGATATCAAGAACTTCCGCAATGAAGGAGCGACCATGCTCGCAGCTAGCATTAACTTGTCACGTGGGACCCCTTATATCTATATGGGCGAAGAAATCGGCATGATTGATCCAGACTATGATTCGATGGCAGATTATGTGGATGTCGAGTCCATCAATGCTTACCAGATGCTTTTGGATCAAGGTAAGTCACCTGAGCAGGCCTTCCAAATCATTCAAGCCAAATCCCGTGATAATTCACGTACGCCTATGCAATGGGATGCTTCTGAAAATGCAGGTTTTTCAACAGGCACTCCATGGTTGAAAGCTGGTAAATCTTACAAAGACATTAACGTTGAAAATGAAATCGACGGACCAATCTTTACCTTCTATAAAGAATTGATTCGCTTGCGCAAAGAAATGCCGATTATTTCAGAAGGTAGCTACTTGCCAGCACTGGAAGATAGTCAACAAATCTACGCTTTTGAACGTCATTTAGACGGTCAAAAACTTTTGGTACTCAATCATTTCTATGGAAGTGAAGTCGAAGTAGCGATTCCAGAAGACTACCAAACAGGGCGCGTGCTCTTGTCCAACTATGCCGATGCAGAGCTTGCTGAAAAGGTAATTCTTAAGCCTTATCAAACCCTAGCAATCTTAGTTAAATAAGCCAAACTTTCCTCAGTAAATGCTTTTGCTGGGGAATTTTGTTATAATGAAAGCACTTTTAATGTTGATGGA
>OHHR01000381.1_pt1 | contig 29596 bp, 48 predicted proteins | sample 1568021 | NCBI WGS metagenome assembly OHHR01 (sample SAMEA3879560, study PRJEB24766) | human gut metagenome | biome: human-associated habitat; feature: feces | place: USA | collected 1985/1987 | reverse complement strand
TTGGTCACTTTAAATTTGTGGCGGGAATGATGGTGGGTGAGAAGCGTAGGAGTCAACTAGGTTCCTGTGACTATGATTGTGGTGATGGTCAAAGGGTTTCTCTGCGTTTGTCTACCGTTGGGGATTATCGTGGCTTAGAAAGTTTAGTTATTCGTGTTCTACATTCCGAACGTCGAGAATTAGTGTACTGGAATCAAGGAATCCAGCCTATTATGGATGCTTTGGATTATCGTGGATTATATCTCTTTGCAGGTCCCGTTGGTTCTGGAAAGACTACGCTTATGCATGAGTTGGTTCAGGAGCGTTTTAAGGGACAGCAGGTGATTTCGATTGAGGACCCTGTGGAAATCAAACAGGATAATGTTTTGCAACTCCAGGTAAATCAAGCAATTGACATGACCTATGATAATTTGATTAAGCTATCATTACGTCACCGCCCGGATGTTTTGATTATTGGAGAGATTCGAGATAAGGAGACTGCTCGAGCGGTTATTAGAGCTAGTCTGACGGGAGTGACTGTTCTTTCAACTATTCACGCAAAGAGTGTGGCAGGTGTTTATGAGCGTCTTCTGGACCTTGGTGTAGATAAATCTGAGTTGGATAATGCCCTTCAAGGGATTGCCTACATGCGTCTGATTAAGGGAGGAGGTGTGATTGATTTTGCCAGTGAAAATTTCCAAAGCCATTCGTCAACCAGCTGGAACCAGCAGTTGGAAGGCTTGGTTAAACAAGGATATCTCACTGAAGGGGATATCCAAGGGGAAAAAATTAAAGATTAATCAGCAACTTAAGGTTATCCAGCTTTTTAAACAACTTTTAAAGGCAGGATTTACCTTGACTGAAATCGTAGACTTTTTGGAGCGAAGTCACTTGTTGAAAGAATCGTCATTGTCTCTTATGAAAGCGAGTTTAATGCGAGGCGACAGGTTGGACCAGATGTTTGCGTCAGTGGGCTTTTCGGACAATATTGTTACTCAGATTGCCCTTGCTGATAAGCACGGTAACCTTCTAGGGAGTTTAACCAAGATTGAAACCTATATGCTTCGTATGACCAAGGTTCGTAAGAAACTCATGGAGGTAGCGACCTACCCTATTCTACTTCTGGGTTTCCTGATTCTGATTATGTTGGGGCTTAAAAATTATCTTTTACCTCAATTGTTAGAGGGGGATGGTAAGGAGAATTGGGCTGTACAGTTGGTTCAGATTTTTCCCCAGCTCTTTTTTGTGACTTTGTGCGGACTTCTTGTATTAAGCTTAATTCTCTATCTATGGGTCAAACGCCAGCCAGCCCTTGTCTTTTATCGACGAATGGCAAAAATCCCTTTTATAGGCCAAACTGTCAGGCTATATACGACCGCCTATTATGCTAGAGAATGGGGAAATCTCTTAGGGCAAGGTATTGACTTGCTAGACTTGGTTGCTCTAATGAAAGAGCAAAAGTCCAAGCTCTTTCGTGAGCTGGGGACTGATTTAGAAGAAGCCTTGATGCTAGGACAGAGTTTTCCTGACCGTATTGCTAGTCACCCTTTCTTCACTAAGGAACTATCCTTAATTATTGCTTATGGAGAGGCTAATGCTAGGTTGGGCTATGAGTTAGAAGTCTATGCTGAAGAGGTTTGGCAGGCTTTCTTTAACCGTCTTAATAAGGCAACAACCTTTGTGCAACCCCTCATTTTTGTTATTGTTGCTGTCGTGATTGTAATGATCTATGCAGCTATGCTATTACCAATGTATCAAAATATGGAAGGAATGATGTCATGAAAATGATGTTGAAAAAATTGAATGCCGTTAAATTACGTGCTTTTACGCTGATTGAAATGAAGGTTACTAAAACGCTCTATAATTTCCACAAAATAACGATGGATTCACTAGTAACCCTAACCTTGCTTATCAAGGCGCGTGCTATAGCTTTCTGTTGCTCATAGTCAAGCGTGAAGATGTCCTTGGTATCAAGTACCCGTCTAACATCTTCCTTGCGTTCTACGGCTTTGAGAGAGGTGTCAGTGTCTAGTTCTTTTTCGAGTGCTGCTCTTTTTGCCATGAAGTCACTTGAGCGTTTCTGCAATTCCTCTAGTGAAATCCTATCGTCGATGTATAGATCATTAAGCCTGCTAATTTTAGCGGTAAGATTATCAATCTGTTTCTGGTAACTGTCACGGTCTATCGTCTCTTTATCCGTGTTTGAAAATAGCTTGTCGATATAGTCTGAATCAGTTTGCAGCTTGCTGATTTCAGTTAGGACGAAGTGCTCTATATCGTCTTTGAAATAAAACCCAGAATCGCATTTCTCGTTGTTGTTATATACCGTCACGCCCTTGGTTTTTCGTGGATGTCGCTGCTTACACTCGTACTTAACTAAGCGTGTACCGTCTTTTCGCTTCATGCCTAGCTTGATAGCAAGAGGGGCTGAGCAATAGCCACATTGAGCTATTCCAGAAAGCATGTATTTAGCTTGAAATGGCCTAGGATTGAAACGCTGGGCGGCTGTTCTCTGTCTCGTTTTAATTTCCTCTTGTGTTTTGTTAAAATCGTCCTCTGAGATAATGGCTTCATGAGTGCCAGGGAATATCTGACCTTTAAATTGATTATATCCACAATAGACTGGATTTGAGAGAATAACCCTAACTGTCCTATAGCTCCACTCTTTATCTTGCCCGTATTGCTCATTTAGGGTGTCTCTGAGCTTGGTTACTGACATACCCGATAAATACCATTCGAACATCTTTCGGACGATTAGGGCCTGATATGGATTGACTGAGAGCGTGCCAGTCTCTTTGATGTAATCATAGCCAAAAGATGTCTTGGCCCACTGCATAGATTTCCCAGACTTTGCACGTCCTAGCTTGCCAAGCTGCATGCGTTCCTTGATTTGCTCCCTTTCGAACTCAGCTATTGCAGATAAAAGAGTTAGAAATAAAGTACCCATGGCTGAAGAAGTATCTATATTTTCTTGGATCGATACAAAATCAATTTTATTTATATTAAACACATCTTTAATCAAATAAAGTGTATCTCTTACATTTCGTGATAGTCTATCGAGTTTGTAAACTAAAACCGTGTCAAACAAACCCTTTTTTACATCGTTAATCAAGTTTGCCATTTCAGGGCGCTTCAAACTACCGCCAGAGAAACCGGCGTCAATATACTTGTTATAAACATCCCACCCCATAGCTTCACAATACTTCTCTAAGCTGTCAATTTGCCCGTCTATAGAGTATCCTTCCTCGGCTTGATTCGTGGTGCTCACTCGTACGTATATGGCGACTTTCCTAATCATTTGAGCCACCCCCGCATTCAGAATACTTCCAAGCAAAACCGCCAGCCTTTTTTCTTGTACCTTTGCAGCACATTGAAATACAAGAAAGGTTAATTTTCAGAGTTTTACTAGCATCCGTCATGCTATTCCACTCTTTTACCACATTCCCGTCTAGGTCCATTTGCAGAACCTTTTTATTACTATTTTTTCCAAGCGCCCTAATAGTGTCGATTTGAGACTGCTGCACGGATTTTAACCCAGTTTTAAATGCGTGTTTAATATTTTCACTAGCAGAAACCCACTCTAAATTATCAACAGCATTATTGGTTTTATTACCATCAATATGGTTTACTTGCGTCTTCGTTTTTGTATCCGGGTTGTCAATAAAGCAAGTAGCAACAATTCTATGAACAAAGTAATGCTTCGCTTTTCCGTTTTTAGTGAGCGCTACGGTGTGATACCCAAATTGCGTAAGTTTCTTTTTCAAAACTCTGCCTTTCAACAATCGGAAACCGTCCCATTTTGGCACAACTTTGTCTAGGCTTCTAACATTCCCTAAATCGCTAACTTCGTATAGATCTTCGTAACCTACAACTTTTTTCCATTTTTCCATTTTTTTACTCCATTCTATGATAAAATAGAGTATAGTAAAACAGCCTAAGAATTAGGTGTTTTGCTATACAATTTTCAAACCTCACGCTCTCGGTCGCCAAACTTCTGAGCGTGGGGCTTTTTTGTTTGCAACTATTTCTATTTTAGAAACAGTTGTTTTTACTCTTTCGGTAAGTGTTGTTGAAAAATTAAGGCCACATTGACCTTTTCTTCTTCGGTCATAGGAGGTTCGTTTGGATCATCCACTGAAAACTCGATAGCATGCCATTTATCATTGACTCTAATCCACTCTCTTCGTCTATGACATTGACAATCTAGGTTGTGTTTAATCACTTCCATTGGTCTATTTTCGATACTCATGTTATCTCTCCCGATAAATATCTACGACTTCCCCAATAGTTCTGATGTCGTCATTTTCTGAAAGATAGACATTGTCGTAGTCGGGGTTAAGTGACTTCAGGTATGGCGTCCCGTTTGATTTGAACTGTTTGACATAGTTCTCGCCATTAACTTGAAAAATTGCAATATCATTATTCTCTACTTGTGGGGTATGCTTGATAAAAAGTAGGTCTCCGTCTTTTATTTTAGGTGCCATACTTTCGCCTATCACTTTTACAACGCTATTAAATTCATCAGGAACTTCATTAGAGGGAATTGTGATTTCAGCGTCTACATAGTCGTCTTGCATGACCCCATTACCAGCAGAAACAAAGCCTGTGATAAAAACAGTAGTCATTTGAATTGGCTTTCTATTTTGTTTATCACGCAAGGCAAGAGCTAAATCTACTACTTTTTTCTTGTTCATGTCATTTAGTTCATCATAGATAGATTGAATATCAGAGACGGCAGGCTTATCGACTCCATACAAGATGTAGTCCGTGGAAGTTCCTAAAATCTGAGCCAGCTGAACCAACTTTCTTCCATTTGGGAGATTTTTAGCCCCCTCCCATTTGGAGATAGTGCTTTGCGATTTATAGCCCATGAGTTCAGCTATGTCACTCTGCTCAAGCCCCTTTTCTTCCCTGAGTGCCTTAATTCTATATGAAATTTCTTCGTTTGTAGTCATATTGCCACTCCTATTTTTGATAAGCCCATTATATAGTATAAAAGAGAAATAATCAAGTGTTGTGGATAAAAAAGTAAAAAAATATGAAAAAAAGTCAATTAAAGTGTTGACGAATGAGAAAAAATCATATAAAATATAATTAAGCTTGAGAAAGCTGAATATAAAAAACAAAGAAAGAGAGGAGTAGCTATGGTAGGACCAAAAATCACTATCGCTGAAATCCGTGCCAAAAATGGTAAGATGACACAGCGAGAATTCGGTGATAGCGTAGGAGTAGCGCCTCAGACGGTGAATTCTTGGGAAAAAGACATCTACCGTATCAGCGCAAAAAACCTCATGAAAATCTGCGAGATTTATCATGTGACTTCTAGTGATTTGCTAGGGACTTAATTTTTTTGCCTCCTACATGATTATTTCTCATACAAGAAGGAGACACAAGGAGACACTATGAATGAAATCAAAATTCGTGAAGGTAAAGTGTCCTTGGACGGTCAAGAGTTAAAAACTCTTACGGAATTTGAAATAAAAAGCACAACCGAGGACGGCTATGCAGAAGTGAAATTAACCTTACTTGCTAAGTTGGCCTGAAAAGGGGGGTAAGAAGATGAGACCAAGACGATATCCGTATAGCGGAAAGAAAAAAGAATCAAACGCTATTTTGAATATAACGATTGATTCTAAAAGACTAGCAAATGTTTCTAATCTTAAATTTTGCCACATGAGACGCCAATTATTTGGTCAATAAACAAATAAACAAATGGCATCGTTATTTTTTGATTTGGACTAGTAACCAAAGTGACATCTACTAAGAGAATAGCTTCGAGTGGGTCGTCGCCGTCGAAAGTATGGTCTAAATTTTCACGAAACTCTAAAAATTTTTTTATACCATCATAAGTTTCATCGGGATTATCAGGAAGTAATTTTCCAAAGTATGTTCCAGCCGCTGTCGATATAGCAATATCATAATCAATTTCTGTGGCAAAGAATGCTATATCACCAACTAAGTCAAATTTTTTTGTATTAGACATATTAATTCTCCTTTCCATAATATTTGACTAGCGACTTTCATAAGGAGATGAGAGGCCCTATTTAATCGTTTGTCATGAATTAATTATATCAGAAAGGATAGAATAACACAATATGTTGTGTTTTCAATACAATCAAAAACTATATATTGTGTTTTGGGATTGAACATGAAAAAAACTTTAAGCAAGTTACTTATTGACAGAGGAATGACAGTCACAGAGTTAGCTGAAAAGACTGGTATCAGCTATAACACGTTGATGAACATCGGAAAGAGAGACCTTTCTTTCAGCAGAATGGTGAAAATCGCTGATGCTTTAGATGTCAGTTTAGACGAATTCAGAAAGGATAATACATGAACGAATTAATTAACGTAACTTTAAACGAAAATCACGAGCCGATTGTATCTGGTCGTCAGTTACATGAGGCATTGGGAATTAAAACAGAATATAAGAAGTGGTTTAGTCGCATGACTGAATACGGCTTTAATGAAAACGAGGACTTTTTAAAGGTGACCCAAAAATGTCTCACCTCTTCAACAGGTCAAAATACGACTGACCACATCATCAAACTAGACATGGCAAAAGAAATCGCCATGATTCAGCGAACGGACAAAGGAAAAGCAGTCCGCCAGTATTTCATCCAAGTTGAGAAAGACTTCAATAGCCCAGAGAAAATCATGGCAAGAGCCTTACTCATGGCTGACAAGAAAGTTCATAAGCTAGAAGCACAGATTGAAGCGGACAAACCCAAAGTCCTATTTGCTGACGCAGTAAGTGCCAGCCACACATCTATCTTGGTCGGCGAACTTGCCAAACTCATTAGCCAAAACGGCTACAAAATCGGTGCCAATCGCCTCTTTGCTTGGATGCGTGAAAATGGCTACCTGATTAAGCGCAAGGGCTCAGATTGGAACATGCCAACCCAACGCAGCATGGACTTGAAACTCTTTGAAATCAAGGAAACAAACGTGCAACACGCAGATGGACATATCAGTGTGAACAAGACGCCAAAGGTCACAGGCAAGGGTCAGCAGTATTTTATCAACAAGTTCTTGAATGAAGATGAAGTAGCAGGGTAAGGAGGTGAACGAATGGAACTACTAACTAATAGCGACGACGCTAAAGCTAAAGTAATCTACGACATTACTGTCAAGGATGTCGTAGAAGCAATTGACGTCAAAAATAAAATCCTCAAAAACTCATTGAGTATCGAGGATGTGGAGATCAATATCGAGTGTGACACTAACATGGATGTCGACGAAGTCAAAAGATGGTCATCTTAACTCTCGTAGCAGTGCCATGGTCGATTGTCGAATAGCTGATGGAACTTCATCAGATTTATTGGATTCAACCAAAATATATGCGAAGTCTTCAAATATCTGGGTATCAAGTTTGAATGTATCTTCAAATTCTTTGCCGTTAACGTCTGCATAAATGACGGTGACATTACCGACACCTCTGAAGTGTTCTTCAATAGCTGATGTAATCTTTTGTCCAGGAGCTAGCATATTGCCGACAAGTGACTGGAAATGGTGGCGGTTGTATTTCCCTAAATAGTTGTCAACTTGAATTGACTTAATGTAAGCAGGGGTTTGCCCAAAATTTTTAAAGGTAAACATTCGACTATGTTTCTTGATAGCGAAAATATCCACGTATACATTGACGTAAGGCCTAGCCATATCTTCGGCAGCTTGCTTGGTAAGTTCGATAGATAAAGCGTTTTGTTCGTTAGCCTTGGCTGACTGTTCAATGGCTATCCTTGATAGCCTGATACTTATAGCACCGGTAACAAGCGAAACGACAATAGCAATGACCTGAATCCAGTCGGAAATAGAAATCGACATAATAAAAACCTCGTTTTTTATTAACTATTATATCAAATGGAAAGGAACTGAAAATGAAGGCACTAAAAAAGCTCAAAGATTTCTTTGAGTCGAACTTAGACGGATATGATGTGGTACTAGCTATCATTGGTAGCTTGTTCGGAGTTGTTATTGGTACAGCTATTTTCTGGCTATTTATTAAATGACCAACTTTGAAACACTAACATGACAGACCCATTAAAAAGGAGCAAAAATGAAGCATTTAAAACTAAGCATTAAACCTAAACGAGAACCAAGCGAGGGTCAATCTCTTAATTCTTCAGGATATTCAATAAAAATCAACGACTGGGAATTAGGACGTGGCGTTACTGATTTTAAATTAGAAATGTCAGCGAGTAAAACACCAAAAGCCATCATCACATTGACACCAAACGTTATTGATATCGATGGGGTGAAGGCAATTGCAGGAATTCAAACATCAATGTCTGAACTCGATGAATAGACCGCTGAAATCAGTTTTATCAAAAAAGTCCCTCTGGAACGGCAATTCCATCGAGGGACTAGCAAAACAAATCACGAGGTAATTATACCATGAAATCGGTTAAAAAGAAATGGGAGCCGCGCATAGTGAACATTATGGCAGATGGTTCTCAAGTTGACGACTTGACGGGCTACGTTATCCCAGCTGGTCACATCTACTATGACATCATCATAGGTTATCACAAGGAAAAGCTACGGAAAGGGGCTTGACTATGAGGTATGCAATACATAATCAGGAACACCAATGAAAATTACACATCTATCAATAACGCTTTTACCCAAGACAAACGGCTGAAACCAGCAACGATAGGTATTTTAACGGTCATCTTGACTAACAAGCCTGACTGGGTCGTATATCCTGATGAAATCGCAAGACGGCTAGGCATAAGCCGCAATACCGTTGATAACCATTTCAAAATCTTAGAAGAAGCAGGATATATGAGAGTGGTCAAGCGTAGCCTAGGTAGAGCAAAGGGAACCGAGGTACACAGGTTTTTCTCAGATGTTCCTATAACAGACAGCTACCTAGAGTATCTGATGGGACACCTTGAGAAAGAGTTATCCACAGGTAACACAATGTGAATTTTACAGTTCCCAAAAATTGCAATGTGAAAAATTGCAATGTGAAAAATTGCAATGTGAAAAATTGCAATGTGAAAAATTGAGCACTAATAAATACTAACTATACAACAAGTACTAACTTACAATAATCTAGAGCCTTACGGCACTAACTAGCAATAATTACTAATAGATAACTATACAGTAGTCATAGTTAGAGAATAAGAGAGGTAAATATGACTAATCAAGAACGCTATGAGGAAGATTTAAAAATCATTCCCGAAGGCGGAAGCAAATCCTACGTCATTGACGGATTTAATGCCTGCATTAGAAGACATGGATATTTTGGGCATCTATGCGGATACGTCGAAGTGCCAGACGGATTGAACGTCAACATTGACGAAATCGATTGTCACGGAGGCATCACGTTTAACGACCATGGGAGTGCGTTTCCAACCAACGGCTACTATATCGGTTTCGATTGCATACATCATGGCGATTGGGCCCCTTTCACAGCTAGCGAGGGGTTTTCGGATAGCTATGAAACATACAAAGACAGCGAGTTTGTCTTAAACGAAATCAAGAATATTATCAAGCAACTAAAGGAGAAACAGAAATGAAAAAACTTATCAATTGGATTTGGTCAAACAAGCAAGCAGAAACAATCGTACACCGCCCTTATCGTATGATTGATGACAAAATCCATTCATACAACAAGACTCATGGACTACCATTAGATCAAGTGAAAGGATAATATGAAACATCTATTAAAATTCCTATTTGGCAAAAAGAAGCCCCCCAAAAAAGACTACTTTTTTGAAGTCGTAGAGACTCCAGAGGAAAAACAAGAGCGGCTTAAACAGAAATATAGCAAATAACATCAATCTCTCAGCGTGTAGCCATGGTCCTTCCGTGGAGTGTAGCATATACTTTAATGCCCCAAATTATAATCTACTTTTCCACACACTTATCTTTTCTAAAAAACAAAAAACATGAAGCGGTGGGGCTGTTGGTGCACGTTGAGAGCGCCAAAAAAAGCACAGGTAAGGGCCTGTGCAAACAACAACATTTTACAAGGAGAATATATCATGAAACTAACAGAAAAACAAGTCGTATTTTACAGTGCTGAAAAAGATGGATTTCTTAAAAGTTACAAGGACAAAGGAAGCATAGTGTTTGAAGCAGTTTTTGACGAGCGTCTTTGGAAAGCACTACAGTTACCGATTGAGTTTTACGAAAAACAAAAAAACAATCTCGACAAGCTCGCTGAAGCGTTTGACTGTGAAGTGCTTATCGTAGAAGTCGAATACAATGTAACTAAACTTGACGGTTCGGACTTCGAACGCACAGAGCGTGAAGGATCCTTGAAGGATGGAATCAAAGCGCTTATGGAATTATTGAATAATTAAATAATTGAAGTGGTGGGAGGGCAGGCATTAAATATGGAACAAGAAACTTATGAAGTCGACAGCCGATGGCGAAACAAGTACATGGCTTTAGGTCGTGAGCTGGGCGAGATTATCAACAGTCAGCAAGACAGAATCTTGTCACTGTCTCAAGAAAACACCAAACTCAAAAAGAAGTTATGGCACCTAAAAAAGTCAAAGGGCAGGAAATGGCTCTAAAAATCGCTTGTAACCGTCCCAACTAATCTAGTGGCACAATTACACTAGAGGAACGGTAAAACGGCAAATAACCCCCAAAATTTGAGAATTAGGGGTATCTGAAAAGGATATGACATGGAAGAGATGACATTTACAGAGTTGCAACAACGGATGCAACTTGAAAAAAAGAAAGAAGGGACTGCCAAGTACGCTTCAAGGCACGTCGAGGACATTTACAACGCTTTTAAAAGTTTGAAATCAAATTGGAGCGTTGTAGTCAACTATGATCTAGTCGAATTCTCTGGCAAGACTTTTATCAAGGCGATTGCAACGGCATCTAACCGAGAGGAGAAAGAGCAAGCAGTAGCGTTCGCAGAATTATCTCCCGTACCGATTTTGAAAACCCGAAACGGAGACTTAAAGCAAATGAATGAACCGCAATGGGTAGGGGCCGTACAATCATACGCTGGGAAGTACGCCTTGCAAGCACTATTTGCAATTGGTGAGGAAGACGTGGACCACTTCGAAGTGGCAGAGGAGAGTTTGAGACCAAACCAACCACATCAAAATCAGCAACCGCAAGCACAACCCCAGCAACAAAACACCCCACAACCTAATTTCATTAGCAACGAACAGCATGACCTTATTATGCAGCAACTCAATGAGTTGGCTTTGTTAAGCGGCAAAGATTTCGAATACATTGGGAACTACTATCTACAAAAATACAAACTCAAAAATTTCCATGAGCTGCTAGTTCCGGGGCTTGAAATCGTGGTCAATGACCTTCAAGGGGAAATCAATAAAAGGAGAGGAAACTAGACATGAAGGACGTAACAAACAATTTTTTGGAAACAATCGAACCGATCTATACGCCGGGGACAATTAACTTCGATTTTGACAAATTCGATGCAGCTATCCAAGCGGCAGTTAGCGAATTATCAGACGAGCAACTGGACCAGCTTGAATATAGTGACATCAAGAAAGAAATTACCCGCTATAAAGGGCTTGATGACAAGCTAGACGCTAAACGCAAAGAAATTTCAAAAATCTATAAGAACCCACTCACAGAGTTTGAGGGTAATCTGAAGAAATCACGCAAGCCATTGCAAGAGCTGGTTGACAAGTTGCGTGCAAAACGTGATGAAATCGACAATCACCAAGCAATGCTACGAGCTGACCACGTTAGATCAGTATTTGAAGAAAAGTGTAATCTTGCCGGATTGGACAAGGACACATTCAAGGATAAGTACGACGGCTATTCTTTGAAGAAGTATTTCAAAGACAAGAAGATGGAACTCAAAAAAGAGACTATCGAAGAAATCGACGCCCTTGTTTTGGCTGAGTATGACAGACTTGAGGAATACAAGGCAAATATCGCCATGATTGAAGAACAAGCCCTTGATTATGAGTTACCAGCAGAACCATACACTAGAGCATTGCAGAACGACACGCCTTTAGTCGAAATCTTGAAGCAAATGAAAAAGGACCGTGATGCAGCTATTGAACGCAAGCAGCAAGCAGAAGCCAAACGACAAGCGGAAGCGACACGCCTAGCAGAGATTGAAGCAATGGCTAAGCAATCAGCCAACGAGGAAATCAAGGCGGTAAATGCTGAAACAGGCGAGGTTATCGAAGATGTTAAGCCTGTCGAGGAAGTGCCTAGCAAGCCCGTAGAGCCGTACAAGGTCAATCTTGCTCTTACATTCCACGGTGGCGAGAATCAATGGCGCCAATTCGCTAAGTTGCTTGATGATAACTTTGTGAACTATGAAATTCTGAAATGAGGAAGTGAATGATAACAGTAAAATTCTTGATGGTGAACGAGTCGGGAATGGAAATTAAAACTCGTGACAAAGGGTTTAAGAGCAAATTGATGCACTGCATAGAGACTAATCAACCAGTTTCATTAGTAGATGATGGTAAAACATATCTGTTAAACCCAAGGAATATCCTAGCTGTAGAAATTGATGGAGTAAAACAATGATTAATAATGTCGTGCTGGTTGGAAGGACAACCAAAGACCCAGAGCTACGCTACACGCCTAGCAATGTCGCAGTAGCTACATTCAGCCTTGCGGTTAACCGTACCTTCAAAGATGCTAATGGCGAACGTGAAGCGGATTTTATCAATTGCGTTATCTGGCGTCAGCAAGCTGAGTATTTGGCTAACTGGGCTAAAAAAGGGGCGTTGATTGGAATTACTGGACGCATCCAGACACGTAGCTACGAGAATCAGCAAGGTCAACGTGTGTACGTTACTGAGGTTGTCGCTGAGAACTTCCAAATGTTAGAAAGTCGCAACAGTCAAGGTAATCAGCAGAACCAAGGGAACTCTTTCCAAAATGGAAACAGCTCACAAGGTGGAAACGTTAACAATGGATATAACCAGCAACCGCAACCGCAAACGCCAAACTTTGGGCGTGGCAACTCAATGCAGGGGAACCCTATGGACATTAGTAGTGATGATTTGCCCTTCTGATAAAAGGTGATGCAAATGAAGTTTAAACCGATTAAAGGATACGAGGGCATCTATGAAGCGTGCTCAGACGGGACAATTTGGACGTGCGAAGGGAAAACAACTTACTAGGGAGAAATCACGGCTACCTCAGTCTAAAAATAAAAAGAGGTAAGGGTGTAGACGGCTACGAAGTTAGATTGGTCTAGGTGTTTCATGGAAAAATTGATTTTAAAATTTGAACTTGATAGAAAACAAATGATCTCAGCGAATGACAGGATGCATTTTCAGCAGAAGGCTAAAATCACAAGGTTTCTACGACAACTAGCGCATTACGAGGGAGAGAATACTTTAAGAGATTACTTTGGTTTACCTTTTAACGAAAAAAAGCCTTGTAAAGTGATTGTCTGGATATTCGCCCCGACAAATCGCAGATACGACCCCCCAAACTGGTCACCCACCAGTAAAGCCCTATTAGACGGCTTGACTGATGCAAATTTCTGGACGGATGATAACTACCACATCATTAAGTCAACGGATTTCAGACATGGCGGGAAGTCAGGAAATAAGAAATACAGGATTGAGCTTGAAATTGAGGAGTTGGAATAACAAGGAGGAAAACGACAATGAAAAAATTTAACGGTGCAATGGTTACGAAATTCAGAGAAAAATACGGATGGACCAAGACACATCTAGGAGAGTTGTTAGGTGTTTCACAACAATCTATCACAGACATTGAATACAATCGCAACAAGACTGAACCAACTCGAGAGTTTCAAAATAACTTGGCAGAAGTTTTAGGAGTGTCTGTCAGTGACTTTTATAGCGAAGAAAACGATATAGAATATAATTTTAAGCCATCAGGTTCAAAAAATAGTAGTCCATTCAAGAAAATAGAGTTTGGGATAGAGCAATTTTTAAATTCGTCTAAACAATATGATGTCATCGTAGAAGTCGAACGAATTGGCATTAAAAATTCAAGAATGGATGCGTATGATTTCGTTGACCTGTATGGCGATAGAAGAATAAGAGGAATAAATACAGAAATTGAAAAAGAGGTTACCTCAACATATCGAAACGATGAATTGATATACACTGATGAAACATTATCTAGTGTAGTTGTATTGTATGTGAAGGCTAACAAGAAGGACAATGAGGAATAAAAATGAAGTATAAAGTAACTGAATATTTCTCAGATGTTCGAGAAGAGCAAACTGGAACTTGTGAGCTATGCTATGGGACCGCTTTGGTCGAAAGTGGTTCAATCACAGTTGAAGACGAAAACGGAACGGAAACAGAAATCCCATTGACAGACTGGAATTGGGGTGATTTTGACACAATCTATATCGACAATGTGGTTAATTTCTCTGCATGGTTGCAAGAAAAAGAAGTTGAACCAATCGCTGAAGAGACAAATGATTGGTCGTGGTTGAATGAGTTAGTAGAAAAATATGACGAGGAGCAGAAATGAATATAGAAGAATTTATTGAAACTATCAGAGACGCAATTGATTTAATAGAACAACTAGACGAACCACAACCGTTGAAGCTAAAAGATATCACAAGCCGAATGAAAGAGCTAGATTCTCATGCTCGGTCAGAATGGATTGATGTAATCTTACACGAATTCGGTGAAGAGTTTGGTTCAAAAAAATATCGTGACGGATACGAGCAAGGCAAGTTAGAGGGAACTATCGAACGTGTTAAACCAGTCGTACCGCAGTCTGTGGCGGATTGGATTGATGCATGTAAAGAAAATTTGGCAATAGGATTATATACTGCTATGAATCCAAATTTTTTGAAACAGTGGAATAAAAGTGATGAACTTATTTGCTGGATTAAAAAGGCAAGAAACCAAGATATCTTTGCTCGTGCTTGGGTTGATGGCTACGAGGTTGAGAAAGAAGTTAGGTATATGGTTAGGTTTAAAAATATTGGAAAGATTTATAGCTATCTTAACTATGATACAGAAGAACAATCTTTTAAACTAAGTAGCAAAACTGAATCAATGTTCTTTAAACCTAAATTTACAAAAGAGTTCCTTGAAAAAAATTCTTTCGGCTGGGTCTTCGACTGCGAGGGTATTGAAATCGAGGAGGTGGACGAATGAGCAAACCTAAAGTCGGGTCGTATTGGACACACAAAAAGACTAGAAGAGATTACAAAGTCCTCTGTGTCGGTTTGTGGGAAGAAACGTTAGAAGAGTGCGTTGTTTATACTTCGGAGAAAGACAAAAGATGCTGGATTAGACCTCTTGAAATATTCATGGATGGACGATTTGAGGAGGTGGAATGAACGAGCAAGAGAGTACAGGCTACAATTTCTAATGATCTATTCATCCACATCTTAGTTTTGAAAGAGTACGGAAATTACAAAAGTTTATCAGCTCTAGTGGAAGAATCGCTTGAAAAAACACTATCTGAATATAACAAATATCAAAGTTTTAGAGATTATTTAAACATGAGGAAGCGCAATGAATAACCTTAGAAATCTACGAAAACAGAAAAATCGAACCATCGTCGAGGTAGCTGAAGAAATAGGAGTGCCAAAGGTGACGGTTTTAAGTTGGGAACACGGAACCAGTCAAATTAGCATGGGTAAAGCCAAAAAGCTAGCTAAATACTTTGGTGTTAGCGTTGGTTATCTATTAGGGTTTGATACACCAGCAAACGGCATCCCAGCGCTTATCGATAAAATCAACAAGTGGGCTATTAGTCATGGACTGGACAAAGGTAATCCTAAAATCGAATGGATGAAAGTTACGGAAGAAGTGGGCGAGATTAGAGACGTGTTTCTAAAACCAAATGATTTCGCTGACCCAGAATGGTCGTTAAAAGACGCTATAGGCGATTCTATCGTGACGCTAGTAGTTTTATGCTTACAGCTCGGTTACGACGTCGAGGAGTGCCTCACAATTGCTTATAACGACATCAAGGATAGAAAAGGAGTAATGATTGATGACAACTTTGTTAAAACCAAAACGAGAGAATCAGCTAATAGTAGCCACAATTCTGCTAGTGCTATCGCTGGCGATTAACATCGGCACAGTGATCTGGGTAGTCAACCGGCCTATTGAGATGGTACTTATCCACAAAGCAGATAATGCCGTTGAACTACATGGCAAGGTGACTGGTAAATCTATGGTCGGGAAACTCTACACGCTCGATTGTGGGGCGTATGGCAAGTTCCTAGTGAGCAAGGAACAGTATGAGAGCCTCAAGGTCGGTGATGACATCCCTGATTATTTGAGAGGAGTTGGAAAATGAAAAAATTAGGAATTATTTTAGGAGCGGTATTCGTAATCGTTGTATCGCCATTTGTGGTTCAGTATGGCTGGAATGAAATTATCACAACAATTGTTCCAGTTGGCAAAATTACAGTATGGCAAGCATTAGGGATGGATGCACTACTATCTTTCATCTGGCCTGTGTTATCCAGCAAAAAAGAATCTGAAGAGGATTACTCATACGTTGTAAAAAGCAGCATTTCAAAAATCATTACATGTGCATTTTTAATTTGGTTAGCTAGTTTATTTATTTAAGGAGGATTTGAGATGATACCAAGATATAGAGCGTGGGATGGCGGCTCGCTATGCCGCATGTACAGTCCAGAAGAAGTAATGGTTGGCAATGGCGACATTTGGATTATTGATGAGGATGACGTTGCTGGTGAATGGATCGTGAATAATGACCTTGTTCTCATGCAATCAACAGGATTAACCGACAAGAATGGCAAAGAAATCTTTGAAGGGGATATTATTGCTATAAATTTGGAAGGCATTGAAACGCCAATAACTGCAAAAGTTTTCCAAAATAGAAAGATAGGCATTTTAATGTTCCATGCTTTTGAAGATAACGAAGATGTCCCGATGGTAGAGTTGCTAGAAGGAGATTCAGTGGAATTCGCAATCATCGGGAATATATGGGAGAATCCAGAACTATTAGAGGTGAGGACATGACTATTTACCAATATGCAGGCCTTACTCAGAAACTGCACCAACAACTAGTGGTTGAATTTAACACACTGAGATTAAAACACAAAAGAACGCTTACCAAGCACATCCAAGAGGTTAAACAGTGTGACCGTCATCAAGCTAGGAAATATTTCCAGAGATTCGACAACGTGGTTAAAGAACGCTCGAGACTGTCGCCTGACACTACTAACGAACTAAAAGAGTTTCTCTCACGCGACCTGATAAGCGACTTGCACGCTTATCTGTCAGAGCATTATTCTGGTAAGTCTGGCACAGGTCGCCAAGCCGTTGATAAGACGAATGCAGGGCTTACCGAGGAACTATTTCAACGTTATCGCAAGGAAGTAGAAGCGTTAAGAGCTACTTATCCAAACAGTATCGTGGCACATATCATGGAAATTAAGGGTTGCTCGAAGAGAGAAGCTAAGAACATCTACAGTGCTATCAATGCACTCTATGTAGAACATGTTAATTTGACACCTCGCAAGGTAATACAGCTGGAAGGATTGCTATCCAGAGAGTTATTCAGTGAGATAGCAAAGTACGTCTTTAACCACTACGAATGGCCAGAGAGCCTAGATAGCGAGGTTGACCGTATCACTCTTGAATATCGGACCAAAGGCGAGGTAGGTCGTAACAAGCCAAGCGTTAAACGTTATCTGTACCATGCCTATGCGCTTGGTGTGTAGGTGGTGAGAATGACAAAGAAGAAAATAGAGCGCCTATCAATTAATCATAGCAGGGAAATTAATTGGCTTAGGTGGTATTCCCTGAGAGATAAGAAGAATCCAAAAAAGACCGTGCTAGAACAGAAAATACACGAGGCGTTTTTAAAAGGCAATTCTGAAGAAGCGGCCTTTCTAACCAATTTACGGAATACAACAGAGGAATACACTGATAAGTCTGACAAACTGTTGCTAAAGACAATCAAGGAAGTCTACGTGTATAGGAACATCAATGTCATCGGTGCATGTCAAAAGATACTTCACAAAAGTCCTAGCCCTGCTTATTCCCAGATTAACGACTGGTTTGATGATTACGTACTTGCAACTTACAAACACATTCCACTGTCGAAATAACCGTAAAACATCCCCTCTTTTAGCATATAAAATGAAATCATGAGTAATTATACTTGTGATTTTTTGATTGAAAGGAGGAACGATGAAAGAAAGACAGAAACGTTTTGCCGACGAATACATCAAGACAGGGAATATCGAGCAATCAGCGCTAGAAGCTGGCTACTCTAAAACTTATGCAAGAAGTCAATCACATAAATTATTGGCAAACGTTGGCATAAAAGCTTACATAGATGAGCAAATGGAAGAAATCCATAAGCGAAGACGACAGCAACACAAGTCGAACATTATGGATGCGGAAGAGGGGCTCTCTATTCTTTCCGACATTGCTAGGGGCAAACGTGATGAAGAAGTACTAATGATGAATCCGGTCACGGGGGAGGTCGAGCGTATCATGAAAAAAGCTGATAATGCCACAGTCATTAAAGCCATTACTGAAATCTTGAAACGCTATCCGACTGCTAAACAAGCTGAAAAATTGGAGCTTGAGATTGAGAGATTGAAGACACAGTTAACAGATACACAGATAGAAGACGATACGATTACTATTGTCGATAGTTGGGAGGGTGACGATGAAGGTCATTGATATTCAGAAGAACGTTAACCCTCACTTTAAAAGCGTTTGGCAGTCCAAAAAGCCATATAACATCCTAAAGGGTGGCCGGAACTCGTTTAAGTCATCTGTGATTACTTTGAAACTCATCATCATAATGCTTTGGTACATCGTGAGAGGTGAGACAGCAAACATTGTAATTATCCGCAAAGTAGCCAATACAATCAGGGACAGTGTCTACAATCAAATTCAGTGGGGGCTAACGCTATTTGGTTTAACTAGTCGTTTTAAGATGACAGTCAGTCCGTTTAAAATAACGCATAAGAAGACAGGTTCAACCTTTTACTTCTATGGCTTGGACGACTACCAAAAACTAAAATCAAACAACATTGGTAATATCGTTGCTGTTTGGTATGAGGAAGCCGCTGAGTTTTCAAGCGCTGAAGAGTTTGACCAGACTAACATTACTTTTATGCGACAGAAACACCCACGCGCCAAATTCGTACAAATATTCTGGAGCTACAATCCACCTATCAATCCCTACAGCTGGATTAATGAGTGGTTTGAGGAAATGAAGACAGAAGATAATTATCTGTGTCATTCTAGCACCTACCTTGATGATGAGTTAGGTTTTGTCAATGATCAAATGCTGGCTGATATAGAGCGTATCAAAGAGAACGACTACGACTATTACAGATATGTCTATCTAGGCGAGTCTGTGGGACTTGGTAACAACATCTACAACATGACTACGTTCCACCCTTTGGAGGCTTTACCAAGTGACGATAGGCTTATCGGTATATCGTTTGCGCTTGACGGTGGACACCAACAATCAGCCACAGCATGTTGTGCTTTTGGTATCACAGCCAAAGGAAAGGTTATCTTACTTGATACTTGGTACTACTCACCAGCTGGGCAAGTCGTTAAGAAAGCACCTAGCCAGTTATCACAGGATATTTACTATTTCACAACCAAGGTCGTTGGACAGTATAAAGTACCAATCCTGCAGTACACCATAGATAGTGCAGAGGGAGCTTTGAGAAACCAAATGTACCTTGACTTTGCTATTAGATGGCATCCAGTGGCTAAGCTAAAGAAGGTGACGATGATTGACACATTCCAGTCATTGCTGACAGAAGGGCGCTTTTATTACCTCGACATCGAGAATAACAAGATATTCATCGAGGAGCATAAAATGTATCGGTGGGATGAGAAAACCATTAAATCAGACAATCCGAATGTCATTAAAGATGATGACCATACGTGTGACGTTGCCCAGTACTTCGTGTTAGATAACGCAAAAATACTCGGTTTGCGTGTGGGTAACTCATAAGGAGGACAACAATGAACCTAATGCAGAAAATAAAAGACTTTTTCAACCGTGGGAGGTATAACATGGAAACAGCAAACCTAAACAGCATACTAGATCATCCAAAAGTAGCTGTGACAAAATCAGAGTTTAATCGTATCCAACATAATCTAAGCTATTATCAATCTAAGTTTGATGATGTTGAATACACCAACACAGACGGCGATAGAAAACATAGAAAGCTGAATCACTTACCGATTGCACGTACGGCTTCGAAGAAGATTGCTAGCCTTGTCTATAATGAGCAAGCAGAAATCACAGCGGATGATGATACGCTGAATGATTTCCTTAACGACATGCTTGGCAATGACCGCTTTAACAAGAACTTTGAACGCTATTTGGAATCTTGTTTAGCCCTTGGTGGGCTTGCTATGCGCCCTTATGTGGACGGTGACAAGATACGTGTAGCATTTATTCAAGCACCTGTTTTCTTGCCTTTACAGTCTAATACACAGGATGTATCAAGCGCTGCTATTCTGACGAAGACAATCAAATCAGAGGGAAAAAACAACGTGTACTACACCTTGGTAGAATTTCACGAGTGGGTGACTAAGGACGGCGATACGTATGGCAGTACGAAAGATAAGAGCCTGTACCGTATCACTAACGAACTTTACAAATCAAGAACAGATAGCACGCTCGGTGAACGTGTCAACTTAAGCGAGCTTTATCCCGACCTTGAACCAGTGACGGTGTTAAAAGACCTCTCACGTCCACTATTTACGTACCTGAAAACGCCAGGTATGAACAATAAAGATATTAACAGTCCATTAGGCCTATCTATCTTTGACAATGCTAAGACAACCATTGACTTTATTAACCGCACCTATGATGAATTCATGTGGGAGGTCAAGATGGGTCAAAGGCGCGTGCTTGTTCCTGAGCAGATGACACAACTCAAAGTGCAGGATGAACAAGGGAACATCACATTCAAGCGCCGTTTCGATGTAGAGCAGAACGTTTACATGCAAGTGGCAGCAGGCAACATGGACAGTGGGAACATCACTGATCTAACGACACCTATTCGCTCGTCTGATTACATCTCAGCTATCGCTGAAGGGCTAAAACTATTTGAAATGCAGATAGGTGTGTCTAATGGCATGTTTACCTTTGACGGGCAAGGTGTCAAGACAGCGACTGAAATCGTAAGCGAAAACTCTGACACCTATCAAATGCGCAATAGCATTGTGGCACTTGTCGAACAGTCCATTAAAGAGCTTTGCGTGTCTATGTGTGAGCTTGGTAAGGCTGTTGGAATCTACAAAGGGACTGTTCCAGAGCTTGACGAGATTTCAGTGAACCTTGATGACGGTGTATTCACTGACCGTCATGCTGAACTTGACTACTGGGCTAAGATGGTAGCGGCTGGGTTGGTGCCTAAGACAATGGCTATTGAGAAGACTTTGAACGTGACCGAGGAACAAGCCAAAGAAATTTACCAAAGTATCAACGATGAAACTATGGTAAGTGCTAACGCTTTTAGGACTGCTGATGAGGTTAATATCTACGGGGAGTAGTAGATTATGACTAAGAAGAAACCAATTAAATTAAACGACCAACAATTAATGTTGATGGCTGATAATGTCTCGGACATCTATCGTCAGTTGTGTAACGACCTATTCGACAATGTTGTGGAGCGGTTGCACGACCGTGGAACTTATTACCTTGAAAAGCAACCCTATCTGTGGCAGTTAGAAAAGATGGCTGACATGGGAATGTTGAACGATTACAATGTCAAACTAATAGCTGAAAGGTCTGGAATTGCCGAGGAACTAATCAGGGACATCATCGAAAACGAAGGTTATAAGGTCTATAAAGACACTCACGAGCAATTAAACTCCAACGCCTATGATTATAAAGTCATGAAAGACCTGATTAGTTACTCTAATCAAGCGGTCGATGACGTGCACAACCTTATCAATACTACACTCCCAAAGAGTGTCCAAGCGATGTATAAGGATATCATAGAGACTACAGTAGCTAAAGTAGTCACTGGTATGGCAACCCATCAAGAAGCCCTTGACGAAACAATAATGAAGTTTCAACAGCGTGGCTTCTATGGATATACCGACAAGGCTGGTCGTAGAAGAAGGGCTGATGATTATGCTAGGACAGTTATTAACACAACCGTTAGGCGGACATTCAACGAAATGCGAATGAGACCAGCTCAAGAGTTGGGGATTGATACATTCTATTACTCAATCAAGGCAGCGGCACGGGAAATGTGTGCACCCCTCCAAAATCAAATAGTCACGACTGGGCAAGCTAGAACCGAGGAAGGTGTTAAGATATACGCTCTCGATGATTACGGTTATGGTAAGCCTGGTGGATGTCAAGGTATTAACTGCGGACACACCATGACCCCGTTTATTCCTGGTGCTAACTATATGCCCGATATTGACGACGACTTGAAAGACTTGACCGAAGAACAAGCCATAGAGAACGCCAATATCCAGAGCAAGCAGAGAGCAATGGAGAGAGCTATCAGGAACTCTAAAGAGCAGTTACACGTTGCGGAAATCATGCACAATGATGAATTAACCAACAAATACAAAACAAAGCTCACAGACCAAAAGAGAGCCTTGAAATCGTATATTGATGACCATCCATTCTTGTATCGAGATGAAAACCGTGAGAGGTACTATAGAAACCCTGTTCTATTTGCTATCACAGGAAATCTAACACGAGACACCTAGAGAAATCTTGGTGTTTTTTTGTTGCCCTAAAACCGTAAAAAAACCCATTACATTCAAAGTAAACTGAGTTAGTAAATAACATTTTTGCTTTTTCGGTGGGAGTTATCCACCTAAAAAGAACTAAGGAGGTAAAACATGGCATTTACAACCGAGGAACTACAAGGGCTTGGATTGACTGAAGAACAGGTCAAAGAGGTGTTTGCTTTGCACGGCAAGGACTTGAACGCCATTAAATCAGACCTAGAAACAGCAACCCAAGAACGAGATAGCCTTAAAAACCAATTGCAAAACACAGAAGCACAACTTGAAACGTTGAAGACTGATGCAAATACAAGTTCCGAACAGAAAGAAGCTCTTGCTAAATTGCAAGCAGAATACGACAAGTACAAGGCTGATGCTGCTGCTGAACTTGCAAAAACCAACAAGGTGAACGCTATCAACCTAGCTTTGAAAGACACCAAGGCACACAATCCAGCAACATTGATGAAATTCATTGACGTTGATGCCATTGAGCTTGACGATAATGGCAAACCACAACTTGACGATGTCATCAATGGTTTGAAGGAAAGTGACCCTTATCTTTTCCAAGCAGAGGAAGGTAACGATACACCTAACCCTAGTATCGTACCATCAGGGAATCCAGCCGCTAATGGTTCAAGCAATGCTGACCCATTCCAAGCTGTCATTGATGGGTACGGGAAATAATAAGAAAGGAGATTAGTAATGACTGCTACTAATCAAAACAACCCAGTCCGTCGCTACGAGAAGCAATACGCTGGCATTCTAGGAACTGTATTCGGTGTACGTGCAGCCTTCTCTGGCGCATTGTCACCTATTCAAATTTTGGATGGCGTACAAGAAAATGCCACTGCCTTCTCTGTTAAAACCAACAATACACCAGTAGTTGTAGGAGAGTACAAAACAGGTGCAAATGATGGTGGTTTCGGTGATGGCACTGGAACTGGCTCACGCTTTGGCGCTTTGACTGAAATCAAATACGCTAACACAGATGTCCCATATGACTACAACCTTGCCATCCACGAAGGACTTGACCGTTACACTGTTAACAACGATCTAAACGCTGCAATCGCTGACCGTTTGAAATTGCAATCTGAGGCACAAACTCGCCAAATGAACAAGCGTATCGGTAAATTCTTGTCAGATAACGCTGGTTCTATTGAGGCTCTTGCTGACTTTACTGAAGAAAAAGTGAAAGCTTTGTTCAACAAGGTTGACGCTTACTACATCAACCAAGAAGTAACAGCACCAGTCACGATCTATCTACGCCCAGAGCTTTTCAACGCAATCATTGACATGACTGCCAATACATCTGCTAAAGGTTCAAGCGTATCTATCGACAACAATGGTCTTGCTCGCTACAAAGGCTTTACTTTGGTTGAAACACCTGCTCAATACTTGCCAGATGGCACACTAGCTGTGTTCTCACCAGACGGAATCGTTATTCCATTCGTCGGTATCTCTACAGCTCGTTCTATCGAAGCTACAGCGTTTGATGGTGTTCTTTTGCAAGCTGCTGCTAAAGGTGGTACTTACGTCCTCGATGATAACAAGAAAGCTATTGTTAAAGTGACAGGTACAGTCGTTTAGGAGGTGGCTCATGGCACTATACAAAGCAACTAAAAACTTACACTTTGCATCACTTGGAAAGAGCGTGATTGTTGACGAGCATATCGAACTTGAAGACGATCATGCTGCACAGGTTAACAAAGACCTCAAGACAGCATTCCCTGATGTTAAAGCGGTACTTGTACCAGTTGACGAAGCTGAAGCACCTAAAAAGACAACTCGAGCTAAGAAAGCTGATACTGAGACGGTCGAAGATGACGATGAATAAGGGGTGGCAACCCCTTTATTTGAAAAGGAGGTTACTATGTCTTATTTAACAAAAGAAGAATTTGTTGACATGGGCTTTCATGAAGTGGCTGACTTCGACAAGCTAGAAAAAAGAGCAGAAATTGCTATTAATTTCTATACTCAAGGCATCTATCAACAGCATATAGACTTTGAGAAAGAGGCAGATTATCGCAAACAAGCTGTTAAGTTAGCTATGGCGTTCCAGATTGCCTATCTAGACACCTCAGGCGTCATGACAGCCGATGAAAAGCAAACCATGTCAAGCGTTACTATTGGCCGTACACGAGTTGATTATGGCAGTAAACACAGAATTACAGCAGGTCAGCAATTTAACTTATGTTTGGATGCTGAAAACGCCCTAAAACAAGCAGGTTTTAGCCTAATTGTGGGGGTGGACTATGATAGATAAACGCATGTTGGTTGATACGGTTACTATTCAAAAGCCCGATGGCGAAGATAAGTGGGGGAAAGAGACTTACTCAGACCCTATCGTGTTAAAACATGTAAGGTTTGATAGGTCGGTTTCTCACACTGGTAGTGGCGCAGACCGAAGTGAGAATAATTCCTCAGTCCTCATGATCTATCCAAAGTACGCATCCATCGAATTGGATGATAGTTGGTTGAATGGTCGAGTTGCTGACGAGAACAGGAATTACATCATTCGCAAAATAATTCCACAGTATCATCCATTCAAAAAATCAATCCTATGTTATGAAGTAGAAGTGATCTAAATGGGTGCTAGTGTTAACGTTAAGGTCGACTTAAAAGGACTTGAGAAGAAATGCAGTCCTGAAGCTGTTAGGCGTGGTCAAATTGCCATGACTGACCAAATGCTTTTGGACATGAATAAATTCGTTCCAATGAGGTCTGGAAAATTGCGAGAGTCTGGGCATGCCCGTGTTGATACACTAACGTGGTCAACGAAGTATGCACGGATTAGGTTTTATAATCGTAGGCTTAAACTGTTCTTTTCAGAAAAACAACGGAAGTTTTTCTTTGCAAAAAAAGACGAACTGTTAGCGAAAAAACCAAAACCAGGGACTGGCCCACGTTGGGATAGAAAGGCTGCTGCCAAACATAAGAAAGATTGGGGCAAAGTGGCGATTAAAGCAATGGGAGTTAAGTAATGAATAACAACGATTTTTCAGAGGTGTTGCAAGAATTTCTAGCTGGTCTAGGCTTGCCACTAACACCTCGACTGGACTATCTAAATGAAGGTGAAGACTTGGTAATATATGCTTTACCTGGCGGCAAAGTGGAAGACGAAGACATGGCTGGTACACAGATTTTGTCGTTACCGTTTGAAATTGCTATCAAGTCCAAAGACCAACAGAAAGTTAATGTTGTCCTTTGGAAAATCAACACTGAGCTTTCCAAAATCGGTCTTGAATTACCAAGTTTGAACAATTCTTACACATTTTTGTCGTTGAAAGTTGAGACACCAAGCCTCAACGATGTCAATGACCAAGATTATTACATTTATTTGCTTGATTTAGAAGCAACTATTGAAGTAGAAAGGAGCCTTAATTAATGGCTAAATTTAAAAATGCGATTCGCAAACACTATATCGCACCATACGACCCAGAACATCCAGACACACCACCAACTGATGATAAGTATCTTTGGATCGCCAAAGGTATCAAAGAATCTGCACCAGAGAATGACGCAGAAGATGATGACGTTGCTTATTTCGACGGTGACGGTACTAAAGAAAAAATCATCACTTCTAAATCTCGTGGTCGTTCATTCGAAGGACACCGTGACCATGGTGATAAAGCTCAAGACTTTGTTGCTGATAAAGAAGACGCTGTAGGTGATGATCTTATTGTCTGGTACAAAGAAGTAGTACCAACAGGAAAATATTACAAAGAAGGTCTTGCTCGACTTTCTGAAATCGAAACTGGAGACGGGGAAGCGTCAGAGCTTGAAACAATCAAGTTCCAAGTTAACTGGTCTCGTACTCCAGAAAAACATGACATCAGTGGCACACCAGCCGCAGCAGTAGCAGCCGCTGGCACTGGTTCAGAAACTTCTGGACGTACAGCGTCACCAGATTCTAGTCGTTCTGGTGCTTCATCAGAAACTGCATCAGCAGTAACAACTGGATAACTTAACTAAATAAAACAAAGATAAGACAACTAAGAGGGTGGGGGTTAGCCCTTGCCCTCTTTTTTCGTATTCAAAAAAAGGAGAAATAACAACATGGTAGTAATTAAAAAACGTAGCAATGTCATTCCTGTAGATTTTGGTGAATTCCAACTTAACTTCCCAGTTTCGGATAGCAATATTCAACGCATGAAAGCTGTTGGTGAGGACTTGCAAGCCAAAGGTCAAGCATTCCAAGATACTAATGACGAAGAAGCCTTGGGAGCTTTGAAAACACTTGTAGAAGATGGCTTCAATCAAGTTTTTGACGATAAAGAAGCCTTTAATCAAGTCTATGAGTTTGCTGGTCAGTCAACAATTAACGCTATGTTCTATCTCATTGAAGCCATCAAAGGTATTTCAGAGGAATTTGAAAACCAAAACTCAAAATCAGCCCTCGATAAGTATTTGAATGCTTGATTTATCTCGAAGACTAACAGACAAGTTAGTTATTGATAATAAAGAGTACGCCCTTAATCTGTCCTTTGATAACATTCTACGCCTCTTTGAGATGTGGCAAGATGCAGAGGTCCCAGAGTTTGTTAAGCCTCATTTTGGAATCCGTATCTTGACTGGCGAGACTTTAGAAGATTTCAGCGTCGAAGAAATGTCAGAGATATTTAACGAGGTCTTTGAAGAGCATATAAGCCTGTCTGATGTTGAGGATAACCATGTTGAGTACGACTTAGCTGGGAATCCGATGAAGACCACGGCAAGCGATGATACGAAACAGAGGGCTCCATACGATATCAGATATGATGGTGATTATATCTACGCGTCATTCTTGCAAGCTTACGGCATCGATCTATTCGATGTCCAAGGCGAACTCCATTGGAAGAAATTCAACGCTCTACTTTCTGGGCTACCAGAGGGCACCAAGTTTATGGAAGTTATCAAAATCCGGAAATGGAAGCCACAGAAAGGCGATTCAGCAGAATACAAAGAGGAAATGCGTAGGCTTCAGAAAGATTATGCTCTCCCTAACGAGTTTATCGAGGAAGAAGAGGAGTACGAAGAAGAATTTTAGAAAGGAGGATAATCTATGGCAGATGGTACGGTCACCATTAAGGCGTTATTTGATGGCAAGGACGCTGAAGGTGGGGCTAAACGCATTAAGAGTTCGCTAGAAGGCTTGAAAAGTGGAGCTGGTAAGGTTGGTTCAGTCTTCAAATCTGTATTAGGTGCTAACTTAATCGGTGGTGCTATCATGGGCGGAATCAGTGCTATTGGTAGTGGCATGAAGTCGATGGTTGGTGAGCTTAATAGCTCGACTAAAGCATGGAAGACCTTTGAAGGCAACATGCAACAGATTAACATGCCTACTGCTCAAATCCAACAAGTCAAAGGCGAGTTGCAAGACTTTGCTTCCAAGACCATCTATTCAGCGTCTGATATGGCTTCTACTTACTCACAGTTAGCAGCAGTCGGAACGAAGAATACAACCGAGCTCGTTAAGGGCTTCGGTGGTCTTGCAGCAGCGGCAGAGAATCCACAACAAGCCATGAAGACCTTGAGCCAACAAGCGACTCAAATGGCAGCTAAGCCTAAAGTTCAATGGCAGGACTTTAAGCTCATGATGGAACAAACGCCTGCCGGTATTGCCGCAGTTGCGAAAGAAATGGGCATGAGTACCGATGAGATGGTCAGAGCTGTCCAGGACGGCAAGATTAAGACTGAAGACTTCTTTGATGCCATAACTAGAGCTGGTAACAACCCAGTATTCAGTAAGATGGCCACCGAATTTAAGACTGTTGACCAAGCAATCGATAGTATGAAAGAGTCTATCGGTATTAAATTGATGCCACAATTTGAGAAACTCAATCAAATCGGTATCAAGGCAGTCGTAGGGTTAACCGATGCTATTGAAAGGATAGATTTCAACAGTATCGCCGATAAAATCGGCAACGCTCTGTCTTCGCTTTGGAAAGGCTTCACAAACACTGGAGCTTTGGAAAATCTTGGTGCAACGTTCACCTACATTGGTAGCTCCATCAAGCAACTATTTAGCAAGATTGATGGTAGCAAGCTTATGCAGGGTATTGGTTCGGTGATTGGTGATATTGCTAACGGTATTTCACAAGCTCTAAACATTGCCACGACATCAGTTAGAAGTTTCATCAGTTCATTTGCTGATACGGGGGCATTTCAGTCGTTTAAAGCAGCATGGCAAGATTCTTGGAATGCCCTCAAGGCTATTGGTTCATCTCTTGGCGAGGTGCTGGGTAGCTCAGAAATGCAGTCAATCATTGCAGGCATTGGCTCAGCTCTTGGAACGCTTGTAAACTGGATATCTCAAGTTATTTCAGCAATATCTAGGTTTATCAGTGCAATTCCGCCCGGCATTTTAAACGGCATTACTAGCGGTATTCTGGCGATGGTAGCAGGTTTTATGACTGCAAAGGCTGGTATTTCAGCGGTAGGTGTTGCATTAAAAGGATTGGACTTCATCAAGAGTCTAAACCCATTCAAGAAGTTTGGGGAGGATGCAGCAGAAGGAACAGAGCAAGCCGCTACTAGTGCTAGACGTTCTAAGTCAACTATTACTCAACTATTTAGTGGGATATCCAACGTTATCAAGTCTTCTGGTAATGCAATCAAAGGAATATTGACAGCTATATTCAAAGGTATTGCTGAAACTTACAAAGGTTTCGGGCAAGGTATGAAACTTGTCTTGCAAGGCCTTAAAGGATTGAATCCAGCAACCTTGCTTTCGTTCGGTGGTGCCGTAGCTATCGCAGCCGTCGGAATCGGTGCAGGGATTGCATTGATCGTTGCTTCGTTCTCACTACTAGCAAGCCACGCAAGCGGTGTTTCACAAATTATTGGCTCTATAGGTTCTGCGTTCAGTACAGTTGTCCAAGGAATTGGTAAGGCAGCAGGAACTATCATTAAAGCCTTTGGTACTGCATTCGCTACAGTCATCAAGGCGGTCGGTGAAGCTGCGCCAGGGCTTGCCAAACTTTCACCACTCG
>OHHR01000241.1_pt1 | contig 40269 bp, 28 predicted proteins | sample 1568021 | NCBI WGS metagenome assembly OHHR01 (sample SAMEA3879560, study PRJEB24766) | human gut metagenome | biome: human-associated habitat; feature: feces | place: USA | collected 1985/1987 | reverse complement strand
TATATCTGGATTCTGTTTTCAAAAATAAGCAAAATCCCTCGTTGAGGACGAGGGAACCTGATGTTTTCACAATGGACATTTTTTCTATTTAATCTTTTCTCTGATTTTGGTCAGATACTTCTTCATGCCTTCCGCATCCTTGTTGTTGATGATTTCCAGCAGATTCTTCAGTTCCAGGCGGATGTTCTCCACTTGTGAGGGAGTGCGCGGGTTGAAGAGAATTTCTTGGAGCAAGTAGTCATCTTCACTCAGCAGTCCTTTGGCAATAGCCATGTGCTTCTTGAATGTAGTGCCTGGAGCTTCCTGGTGTTTCATTACCGCTGCAAACACGAAGGTGGATACAAACGGAATGGACAGCGAATAGGCTACAGTCTCATCATGCTCGTCGAATGTATATTCGAAGATGTTCAGTTTCATTGTCTGGTAGAGGTCCTTGAAGAAGATTTTTCCCAAGTGGTCACCTTCGCTGATGATGATCGCATTCTCTGTATTCAGATTGCTGAGACTGGCAAAAGTAGGGCCGAACATGGGATGTGTCGATACATATCGGAAACCGCTTTCTTCGTAAAATTTCTTCAATCCGGTCTTTACCGAAGCAATGTCACTGATGATGCAGTCCTTAGGCAGTACTGGCAGCACTTGGCGGAAGGCGTCCAGTGTGTATTTCACCGTAGCGGCATTGATGACCAGTTCCGGCTCGAACTCCTTGATTTCCTCCAATGTAGTGAAGCGGTAGGTGTTGTAGACAAAACGCAGTTGGTGCGGGTTGACATCGAACACAGCCGTCTCGTGCTGGAAACTCAATATATCTGTAAAGAAAGAGCCCATTTTTCCGGCCCCAAGTATAAGTATTCTCATGATGTTTAATGTGCTAATGTGCCAATGTGCTTATTGCCATGCGGCATCACTGCGCAGCCAATTAGCACATTGGCACATTAAATAATTACTTATTTATAATTTCCATTTGTTGCCTCACACTTTCTTCGTGTATCGCCTCAAATACCTTTTTGATGAATTCAGCATCCATGCCACACAATGCGCCTTGCGAGCCGCGTTTCTCGAGGATTTCGTTGTAGCGTCCGGTTTGCAGGATGGTCATGTCATGCTCTTTTTTGTATGTACCGATTTCACGTGCCACACGCATCCGTTTGGCCAGCTCCTGAATAAGATTGTTGTCGCATTCGTCTATCTGCTTGCGCAATTCGCTGAGGTTCTCGGTGCTTTGTGTTTCCTTGCGGATGACCAGCAGGTTGAGGATGTAATCCAGCACATCCGGGGTGACTTGCTGGGCTGCATCGCTCCAGGCACAGTCCGGGTTGCAGTGGCTCTCGATAATCAGTCCGTTGAAGCCCAAATCCATAGCTTGCTGGCAGAGTGGAGCAACCAATTCGCGCTTTCCACCTATGTGGCTGGGGTCACAGATAATAGGAAGGTTGGGAATTCGGCGGCGCAGCTCAATGGGGATATGCCATTGGGGCAAGTTACGGTAGAGCTTTTTGTCATAGCTGCTGAATCCGCGGTGGATGGCACCCAGGCGTTTCAAGCCTGCATTGTTGATACGTTCCAAAGCTCCAATCCACAGCTCCAGGTCAGGATTTACCGGATTCTTCACCAGTACCGGGATATCTACGCCTTTCAGTGCATCGGCAATTTCCTGTACGGCGAAAGGATTGGCGGTGGTACGTGCACCTACCCAAAGAAGGTCAATTCCAGCCTTCAGGCATTCGTATACATGTTTGGCGGTAGCAACTTCTGTTGAAACGTACATGCCGGTTTCTTTCTTTACCTCCTTCAGCCATGCAAGGCCGTCTACGCCTACTCCTTCGAAGCCGCCCGGTTTGGTGCGCGGTTTCCAGATGCCGGCACGGAATAGCTTGAGGCCTTTGTCTGCCAATTGTTTGGCGGTGCTCATTACTTGTTCTTCGGTTTCGGCACTGCAGGGGCCGGCTATTACCATAGGGCGTTTGTCTTCAACACCAGGTAATGTGATAGGTTCTAATTCGAGTTCCATATTCTTTATTTGTTTAATAATATTCTTTAATTATGCTTTTTCTTCCTTGTGACGTTTCCCCCCTTTTCAGAAGACCTTCTGAGCAAGGTCCCGGAGATTTAGTAAAACGTCGGAGAAGATTTACTAAATCGTTCCTCCCGTTTTAGTAAATCTCCGGTGGAGTTTTAGTAAACGGGATTCCGGCTTTAGGGTGTTCATCTCTTACTTGTAAGCATTTATTTCATGTCCTTGATACGCTTCAATGCTTCTGCCAGTTTATTGTCCTTACAGCAGAGGGAGATGCGGATATATCGTTTCCCGTTACTTCCGAAGATAAATCCGGGAGTAATGAACACTCTGGCTTTATGCAGCACGTGTTCAGTCAGTTCTTCCACGTCTGTACAGCTGTCGGGTATCTTGCCCCAGAGGAACATGCCTACCTGGTTTTCGTCGTAGGTGCAACCCAGGGTATGCATGATTTCTCCTGCCAACTGACGGCGGTTGCGGTAATTCGCGTTGTTGCCGTCATACCAGTCTTGCTCTGCTTCCAGGGCAGTGGCGGCTGCCAGTTGCATGGCACGGAACATACCGCTGTCGATGTTGCTCTTTACTTTCAATATCCATTGCACGAAGTCGGCATTCGAGGCAAGCATGCCGATACGCCATCCCGGCATGTTGTGGCTTTTGCTCATGGAATTGAATTCTATGCAGCACTCTTTGGCACCCGGAATGCTGAGGATGCTGATGGGATGTTCGTTCAGGATGAAACTGTAGGGGTTGTCGTTTGACGATGTCCTTGCGGCGTGCGAAGTCCACCAGTTTCCGGTACAGTTCCGGTGTTGCGTTCGCCCCGGTGGGCATATTGGGATAGTTGGTCCACATCAGTTTTACACGGCTCATGTCCATCCGTTCCAGCTCGTCGAAGTCGGGCATCCAGCCGTTTTCTTCTTTCAAGTTATAGTTCACGACCTCGGCACCCAGAATCTTGCTTAATGAAGTATAGGTGGGATAGCCGGGATTGGGAACCAATACTTGTTCACCGGGGTTGACAAAGGCCAGCGTCACGTGCAGGATGCCTTCTTTGGAGCCGATGAGCGGTTGTATCTCTGTGTTGGGATTCAATGCTACACCGTACCATTTTTTGTACCAGTCCGCAAAACCGCGGCGCAGTTCGGGGATACCTACGTAGGGCATGTAACCATGTCCGTCCGGATTGCAGGCAGCTTCGCAAAGTGTCCGGATTGTCTTTTCGGAAGGCGGCATGTCGGGGCTTCCGATTCCCAGGCTGATGACATCCATTCCTTCGGCATTCATTTGTGCCACTTCTTTCAGCTTCTTCGAGAAGTAATATTCGCTTACGCTTGCCAGGCGGTCGGCAGGCTTTATTCTACACGTTTGATTTTCCATCTTCATATTCTCCTAATATTTTCAGCTCTTTGGTCAGCGGTGTGATGGCCGCAATGGATTGTTTATATCTCAGTACATTGTCGAAGACGACATCTACGTAAAACTGGTATTCCCATTCACGCCCGATGATGGGCAGTGATTGTATCTTGGTCAGGTTGATGCGGTAGAAAGACAAAATAGACAATACCTGGGAAAGGCTTCCTTCAGTATGGGGAAGTGTGAATACCATGCTTGCCTTGTTGACGTCCTTGCTGCGATGCCGGTTCAGTTCATCTACTTGCCAAGGGTCGGCTACGACCAGGAAACGGGTGAAGTTATGTTTGTTGGTTTCGATACCTTCCTGCAGGACCTTCATGCCATAACGCTCTGCAGCAGCTTTGGAGCAGATAGCTGCATGGCCTTTCAGATGTTCCTGTTGGATGATTTCGGCACTGCGGGCGGTATCTTCGCCTTCCACCACTTTGATTCCGGGGTGTTGTCCCAGGAATTCACGGCATTGCATCAGGGCGATAGGGTGGGAGTTGACTTCGGTAATATCATCCCAGTCTTCATCGGGCAGGCAGACAAAACTATGGGAAATACGTAGCTTGTACTCGCCGACAATCTGTGCGCCACTTTGGCGTAATAGCTCATTGTTATGCAGCAAACTGCCTGCAATGGTGTTTTCTATTGCCAGCATTCCTATGGTCTGACTGTCTTTTTTGATGGCACCGAACACGTCTTCAAAGTTGGCGCAACAGATTAACTCTATTTCTTCTCCTTCGAAGTACTTGTGTGCGGCGATGTCGTGATACGAGCCTAATGTTCCTTGAATGGCTACCTTTTTCATTATTTTTATTTTCTTGGTTATGCTATAAAAAAATCCCGCTTCCATACGATGGAGCGGGATTCTGTATATTTACTTGTTTCTCTATTCAGTCCTTAAGCATCACTGTCACTTGATACATACAAACTCCCGCTCTACTTTCTGGCTAAAGTAAAAGTAAAAAAAGAAGTAATATGCATAAGTAAATGACTTCATACTTGTATTCTCTGTTTTTGAATTACGTGACAAAAGTAATGCTTTTCTTTTATATACAAACAAAAAACAATGTTTTTTTTAGGGATAGTAGCAATTTAACTTATTTCCCTTTAACTTGTACAATGACTTGAACCGGACGATGGTCGGATGAAATGGTGTCTTCTATGACTTTCCGGTATTGTACGTCAAACCGATACCCATTCTTGGAATAGCCGTAGATGTAGTCTATACATCGGTTGGGACGGTCTGCCGGGAAAGTATAAGAGGTTGTGTCATTGAGGGTGGCAAAATGTTTTGCCAATTCCAGCTGGGGAACGCTTGCTGGTGCAGAGTTCATGTCGCCTGCCATAAAGATGGGCTTATCGACGTTTTGCAAGGCTTTTTCTATCAATGGTACGGCAAGGAGCTGGTCTTCTGGAGTGAGGGACTGGTGTGTGGCACAAAATACATAATCTTTAAATTCTGCAATAATGAGGGTACGTTTTTCTTCCCGTCCGGGCATTGGAATGATTTTGTATTTTATGGGTATCTCTCTGGAGAGGATTCCGATGCCGTAGCTTCCACCCTGAAAAGGAATGGCTGCTGCATAAGTCCCGTGCATTCCGGTCAGTTTTTCTAGTTCTCCGAGAGCATGGATTCCTTTGTTGCGCACCGTTACACTGTCAAGTTCCTGCAGGGCGACTATGTCCGGAGAAGTTTGACTGATAACATTGGCAATGCGCCGGTAATTGTACTCCTTGTCCATACCTATGCAATTATGTACGTTATAGGACAATATGTTCACTTGCTGTGCATGGGCAGGTGCGAACATCAGTACAAAAAGTACTGATAGAAATAAATTTCGTTTCATTGGCGGCAATAATTGAATTTGTTATAATCCTAGGATATTACCGGTACTTCCCCCCGGTTGGTTACCATATTGTCCGTTAAAGTTCTGTATCTCTTTAGGATTGAGTTCCAGTCCTTTCTTCATGTCTTCTGCAGAACCTTCCTTGTCGCCGTTCAGCAACTTGGCACGTCCGCGCTCATGATAGGCCTCTGCGAAATTAGGGTTCAGTTCTGTGGCTTCCGTAAAGAGCTCGATGGCTTCTGCCAGCTTGTTTTGGGTGATGTAAAGCTGTCCTAAGTAGAGGAAGGCTTGTTCGTTGAAGGGATTCAACTCTGTCACTTTCTGATAACTGCTTTCTGCTTTTTCTTTGTTTCCCGTAGCTTCTTCTATCTTTCCGCGGAGCAAGATGGCACTTTCGTCTTCCGGGTCTTGTGCCAGAATGGTGTCTATGTCTTCCATCGCTTCCTTGTATTGCTGCATTTGGACCAGTGCTTCGGCACGGAGCAGACGTGCTTCGATGAAATCATCTTTCAGTACGATGGCTTTCGTAAGATGAGCGATGCACATGATGCCGTCCCCTTGCCCATTGTCTGCTTTGCCGAGCAGGTAGTGTGCCATGGCGTTGCCCTCTTCTATTTCGATAGCTTTCTTTGCCGCTCCTGCCATGGCGGGATAGTCTTCCTGCATGTAGCATACGTTGGCTAGACTGAGGTAGGTGGAGGTATGTTCCGGCTCTATTTCGGTCATACGTTCCAGCAGTTTGTGTGCCTCGTCCAGTTCGTTGGTCTGGGTGTAGACTTGGGCAAGGTAGCCCATGGTCTCAAAGTCTTCCTGAATGGCAAGGGCTTCAGTGAAGCATTTGATGGCGTAGTCTGTACGGCCCATGCGTTGTGCACGCATACCGTCATACTTGAATATCTCAAAATTCTTCTGCTCGTTTTTTTGTTTCTCATTTGCCGGACTGTCTGACTTGCCGGAGAAAAAAGATTTAAAGAATCCCATAGGTGATTAAAAATTAAAGAATTAAAAATTAAAAAGGAAAAGGAGGGGCATGGCTGATAGGAGATGTTCCTCTCAGCGGCAGGACATTCTTTTCCAACGGCAAAAGTAATGAATTATTTTTTGATTTGAAGCATTCCGTTGACAGCAATTACCTTGCCTTCGTCCAACAATTCATGTAACACATCGATGAGCATGTTTTTATCGTCCGGTATCTGTTCTGCCAAAGTGGCTGGAGTTTGTGGTTTATCAGATAGGGCTTGAAGAATCTTTTCAGAAAGTTCCTTTTCCGAAAGGTGGCCGGAAGGTTTCTTGTTCTTCAAATTGATGCAAGTGTCGCACTGCCCGCAGTTATGCTCGTTCTTCTCTCCGAAGTAGTGTAGCAGCATTCGACTACGGCACACGGTATCGCTGCTCACGTAATCCAGCATGGCACTTATGCGTTTCTCATATCGCTCTTTGCGTTCCTCGTACACGGTGGAAGGGATTTGCAGGTGGCGCATTTCAACCCTCTCTCGCGTGTATATTATATATGGTGTCTTTTTGCGGGGGATGTAACTGACGATATGTAGCTTGGCTAGGTGGATGAGCTGTTCATACACTTGCCGGCGTGTGAGTCCAGTGCGTATGGCCAGTGAATCTTCATTGATGAAAGCATGGTCTGTGAAGACCCCGGTATAGGAGCGGAGAATGGTTTGGATGAGTTTGTCCATATCTTCGCCGAGCTCTCTCAGTTTATAAAGTTCATCTCGACGGATAGTGAACAGTAGCCGGGATGCATTGTCTTGTTCGTCTGTATATTCCAGGTATCCCGCTTGTGTCAGAATCTTCAAGGCACTGTCCACGGGAACGGGGAAGTACTTGAACTTTCGGCAAAAGTCTTCTATATTGAACTCGCGTACACAGCCTTGTCCATCTCCCATTGCCATCTGGTAATAGTATTGAAGATGCTCATATACTTCCTTTATATACTCTTTTTCAGGAAAGGTGTCGGGAATGCGTTTGTGCAGTGTTGCCTTATCCGACTTGGCGTAAAGGACGACCGCGTAGGCTTTTTGTCCGTCCCTTCCGGCACGTCCTGCTTCCTGGAAGTAGGCTTCTATGGAATCGGGCAGGTCCATGTGGATGACAATCCGTACATCCGGTTTGTCGATACCCATACCGAATGCATTGGTGGCGACCATGACACGGCTTTCTCCTGTTTGCCAGCGTTGTTGGCGGATGTCTTTGGTGGCGTCATCCAGTCCGGCATGGTAGAAATCGGCGGTGATGTCTTCGTTGTGCAGCAGTTCGGTAATTTCCTTGGTACGGCGACGGTTGCGCACATAGATGATGGCGCTTCCGGGCATACGGCGCAGGATGTGCAACAGCTCTCCCGTCTTGTTTTCCGTTTTACGGACGATATAGGCGAGATTTTTGCGCTCGAAACTCATGCAGAACACATTTTCCTCACGGAAATGCAGACGGGCCTGGATATCTTTCACTACTTCCGGAGTGGCAGTGGCTGTCAGTGCCAGCACGGGTACACCGGGTAGCAGTGTGCGTATCTCGGCTATCTTCAGATAGGCAGGACGGAAGTCGTAGCCCCATTGCGATATGCAGTGGCTTTCGTCTACCGTAATCATACTGATTTTCATCTTCTGCAGTTTGGTGCGGAAGATTTCAGTATCGAGCCTTTCGGGGGAGATATAGAGGAACTTGAAATTGCCGAATATACAGTTCTCCAGTGTGACGATGATTTCCTGCCTGCTCATGCCTGAGTAGATGGCAAGCGCCTTGATTCCCCGCTTTTTCAGGTTTTGTACCTGGTCTTTCATGAGGGCAATCAACGGAGTGATGACCAGGCAAAGTCCTTCTTTAGCAAGTGCCGGAACTTGGAAAGTGATGGATTTTCCTCCTCCCGTGGGCATTAGTCCCAAAGTGTCCCGTCCCTCGGTAATGCTGTTGATGATATCTTCCTGGATTCCCCGGAAGGTATCGTATCCCCAGTATTGCTTCAGAAGCCTCACCCCCAATCCCTCCCCCATAGGGAGGGGAGTTTTGAAGTTACTACTGCTGCTCATGGTCTTATTGAACTTTCTTGCTACTTCTTATCGTTGAATTGATATTCTTTCCTTCTCTATGCTAATAGTAGTGATTACTAATCTTATAGCATCAACCAATTTTCATCATTTCCTTAATATAAGGAGACTATTCTTATTCCCCTCCCTGTGGGGGAGGGGTTAGGGGAGAGGCTTTCAGTTCGGCTTTATGTCTTCAATCTGCAACTGCACTTCACCCCTCTTATGGGTATTCTCTTCAATGGAATAGCAGATGTCGAAGGAACGTTTGGTCTTGATGAAGCGTACGTGGGAACTTTGCCCGAAAGCGATGCCGTTCATTACATTGTTCGATTTATTATCCACCAGTTCTAGCTTGATATGTTCCTGGTCGCGGCCTACGACTTTGCTGGTACCATAATCATAGACATTGTGCGTACAGAAAATGGGTTTGGCATTGTCCGGTCCGAATGGATTGAATTTCTTCAAGTCGCTGAAGAATTTCGGAGTGATGTCTCTGAAATCAATCTCGGCATTGATGTCGATGACGGCGCATGTCTGTTCCGGCAGGATATTTTGTGATACGAACTCTTCGAAGCGTTCGATAAAGGCCGGTACATTTTCCACCTTCATGGAAAGACCGGCGGCGTAGGTATGACCTCCGAAGTTTTCCAGAAGGTCGCGGCAGTATTCAATGGCTTTGTAGACATCGAATCCGGAGACGGAACGGGCAGATCCGGTTGCCATGTCATCCGTACGTGTCAGTACTACTGCCGGCCGGTAATAGATTTCCGTCAGCCGGGAGGCTACGATGCCGATGACGCCTTTATGCCAGTCTTCATTGTACAATACGATGGAACGTCGGTCGGCAAGTCCGTCCAGGTCAGCTACAATCTTGTTGGCCTCCTCGGTCATGGTCTTGTCCAAGTCCTTGCGTGTCTCGTTGTATTGGTTGATTTGTCCGGCTTTCTCCAGGGCAAGAGAGAAATCTTTTTCAGTAAGCAAGTCAACAGCTTCTTTCCCGTTCTGGATACGTCCGGAGGCGTTGATGCGGGGACCTATTTTGAATACAATGTCACTGACGGTGATGTCCTTGTCCGTCAGTCCGCAGACATCAATGATTGCTTTCAGGCCTACGCTGGGATTACTGTTCAACTGCTTCAAACCGTGGTAGGCGAGAATGCGGTTTTCACCCATAATGGGGACAATATCCGATGCGATACTGACGGCGCAGAGGTCCAGTAAAGGGATAAGGTGATGGAACTCGATACCGTTGTTGAGGGCAAATGCCTGCATGAACTTAAAGCCTACACCGCATCCGGACAGATGTTCATAAGGATAGGTGTTGTCTTCCCGTTTGGCATTCAGAATGGCTACAGCAGGGGGCAGTACATCATCGGGGACATGATGGTCGCAGATGATGAAATCAATGCCTTTCTCCTTGGCGTATGTGATTTCTTCGACGGCTTTGATACCGCAGTCCAATACAATAATCAAACCTACACCACTCTCTGCGGCATAGTCTACTCCTTGGATTGAAACTCCATACCCCTCATTGTAACGGTCGGGGATATAGTAGTCGATGTTCGAATAGAACTGTTGAATAAACTTGTAGACCAATGCCACAGCCGTGGTACCGTCTACGTCATAATCTCCATAAACAAGAATGCGCTCTTTCTTTCCCATTGCCTTGTTCAGGCGCTCTACGGCTATATCCATATCCTTCATCAGGAATGGGTCGTATAAGTCCGGTAGTTGGGGGCGGAAAAACTTCCGGGCATCCGCTGCCGTTGTTATTCCCCGCTCCACCAGCAATTTTCCCAATATTGGGCTAATTCCCAATTCTTGGGCCAGTTGTTGGCTTGCTTCTGCCTGTTCGGGTGTAATGGGTTGATAATTCCATTTGTGAGTCATTTTATATATTATTTTTTCTTTTTCTATCTCAAGATGTTGGGGGAGTAGAGGGGGGCAATACGTGCACTTTTCTCCAACAAGGTGTAAAGGTATGAAAAACTCTTGAAACGGAGGTGAATTCTGCGGAAAAACTTTATAAGTATATGTATTCTCCACTAAAAAACTTTATTTTTGTATCCATTAAAAAATATCGCTATGCTTGTTTTTATCTCTTGTGCAAAGACCATGGCAGCGCGCTGCTCTGTTGTCGTGCCCGAAGTCACAGTCCCGAAATTCGAAACGGAGGCTGTGCGGAATGCGTTGGAAATGTCGCAGTATTCAGTATCCGAATTGGAAAGGCTTCTTCGGGTGAATACCAAAATTGCTGCCGAGAACCGTTTGCGTTTTCATGATTTCTGTTCGGAGGAGAATCGTTCGATGCCAGCCGTTTGCGCCTACACGGGAGCTGTTTTTAAACGCATTCTTCCGAAAGATTTTTCAGCGGAGGATTTTCGTTATGCGCAAGAACATCTACGTATCACTTCTTTTCTTTATGGGTTGCTTCGCCCGCTGGACGGTATCAAACCCTATCGTTTGGAAGGAGATGTCCGTTTGCCCGAAAAAGGTGGAATATCCATGTTTGATTATTGGAAGCCTTTGTTGACGGATTACTTCATAGAGGAAATTAAAAACTGTGGCGGTGTTCTCATTAATTTGGCAAGTGCTGAAATGAAAGATTTGTTCGACTGGAAGCGGGTGGAGCAAGAGGTGCGTGTTATTACGCCCGAGTTTCAAGTTTGGAAGGCCGGACAGCCGAAGACTGTCGTTATCTATGCCAAGATGTGTCGCGGAGAGATGACGCGTTTTATTGTCAAGAACCGTCTGGAGTGTCCTGAGGAGTTGAAATCCTTTTCTTGGGAGGGCTTCGTCTGGGATGAGATACGCAGTACGGAGAATGTATGGCATTTTTCGTTAGGTACATTTATGTAATGAAAAGGTACATTACGTTTGGCTCAGATGTTACTATATGTTGCTTTCGATGTTTGCGCAAAATGAAGAACTAAATACGCAATTTAGGATGAGGGAAAAGAATGAACTCTCTACATTTGCATGCAGTAAACTTAAAAGCAATATACTATGAAGAGAAACGGATTAAGAACAGTTGTTGTATTAGCTTTGACCATATTTCTATTGAATGCTCCGGTTTGTGCTACAGCTTCCAGATTGCAGGATACTTGTGCGGAGGCGCGGGATGAGGTTGCACTGCGGCCTGAGTGGATGAGGATTCTCCATGATACGCTTCCTATATGTAAGATTTCTATTCCTGGTTCACACGATAGCGGTAGTATCAAAGGAGGGCATATGTTGAAAACACAAGCAACAGATATTCCTGCTCAATTACGGCAAGGCATCCGTGCTTTCGATATCCGTTTGGAAAAGAAGGGTAATAAACTGGGGGTGTTTCACAGTCATGCCTTTCAGGATATATATTGGGAAGATGATGTTTTACCTGCTTTTATACACTTTCTGCAAACATATCCTTCTGAGACTTTGATTGTTTCCTTGAAAAAGGAAGGGGGAGAATTGCGGGATTATGCTTCTCTGCTGTCCGTTTCTTTAAGCAGCCCTGAGTATCAAAGTTATTTCGTGATGGACTTTCGCCCTGAACTGACGCTGAAAGATTGCCGTGGAAAGATTCTTTTCCTGCATAGGGATCATGCTATGGATAATTATCCTGGAGCAGCATGTGTAGGTTGGGAGGATGACAGTACTTGCCTGCTCACTCTTCGCAATAAAGATGGTAAGGAAGGAGTGGCTTTGCTCGAAGATAAATATCAATATGAATCGGGTGAGGAGGCCGGGAAGAAGGTAGGGGTTTGTGTCCGTAATATTGAAGGGATGTCTGCTGAGCCGGTTTCCTCACGTCGGTGGGGAATTACTTTTGTAAGTGCGACGGGGCTGCCCTTGGGAACCCCTAAAGTCTTTGCTGATAAGGTAAACAAGCCTATTGCTGACTATTTAAAACAAAAGAATAGCCGGAATTGCGGTATTGTTTTTATCGATTTTGTCAGTGAACCTGGAGGAAAAGATTTGGTGGAATATTTGATTGACAGTAATGTTTGCGCAAAATGAAGATTTATATGCGCAATTGGGAATACTGAAAAAAAAGCATTTTCTTAATTTTGCACATGTTGAACACCTTAATGTTATATACTATGAAACTGTCAATAGATTTAGGAGGAACCAATATTCGAATAGCCCAAGTGGAAAAAGGGAACTGCTTGAATAAAGTGTCGGTTCCATGTTTAGCTCAGCAAGATGCTTCTACTGTGCTAAACCAGCTTTCCCAGCTTATTCGGAATATGATGAATGAGCAGGTAGATGGTATCGGTATCGGTGTCCCTTCAATTGTTGATCCGGAGAAAGGAATTGTATATAATGTAGCAAATATATCTTCTTGGAAAGAAATACACTTGAAGGAGATTTTGGAGAACGAATTCAAGGTGGCAGTTGCCATTAATAATGATTCCAACTGTTTCACTTTGGGGGAGAGCCTATACGGCGAAGGAAAATCTTATACCAACATGGTAGGCGTTACTATTGGGACCGGAATTGGAGCTGGCGTTGTCATTGGCCGTCGTTTGTATGGTGGGCAATATATGGGAGCCGGTGAGATAGGCTCATTTCCTTATTTGGACTCTGATTTTGAACACTATTGCAGTAGTTTCTTGTTTAAACGTTATGGCACTACCGGTGCGGTAGTAGCTGAAAAAGCCCAGCAAGGAGAACAAGCTGCATTGGAGATTTGGAAAGAGTTTGGGAGGCATTTGGGTAATCTTATAAAGGCAATTCTTTTTGCCTATGCTCCCCAGGCTATTGTTTTAGGAGGCGGTATTGTATCGGCTTTTCCTTTCTTTAAAAATGCTATGGAACAAACAATGCAAAGTTTTCCCTACAAGATTATATCGGATAATGTGAGTGTGGTGGCTTCGCATCAAAAGGATTCCAGTTTATTGGGTGCTGCCGCTCTTCTTGAGTAATAATCCCTATACGGTTTGATTGAAAATAATAAATATTTTGCAGTTATATTATTTTACGCATAAATAAGGACTGTTAGAGAATTGTTCCTTTTGTAATAACTATGTAATTCTGCTTTCTGACCTTTGTGGCGGAATTATAATTTTCTATATTATAAACTTTAAATTTTGAATGCATGAAACAAGTAAATCTTAGAATCTATCGAACGATTCTGACCCTATTGTTGGGACTGTTCTTGTCGGCAGGTGCTTATGCACAGCAGATTTCTGTGAAAGGAACAGTAAAGGATCAGACTGGCGAACCTGTGATTGGTGCCAATGTGTTAGTAAAGGGGACGACTAATGGAGTGATTACGGACGTTGACGGAAACTTTAATGTTTCGGCCGATAAAAACGGCGTATTGGTAATCAGTTTTGTCGGCTATGTGACTCAGGAAGTACCAGTGGCAGAAAAACAAATGGTAATTGTGCTTAAAGAGGATACAGAACTTCTGGATGAGGTTGTTGTATTAGGGTATGGTGCGAATACACGTAAGCAGGACTTGTCTGCTTCAGTGGGTGTAGTAAGTAATACTGAAGAATTGGCTGCTCGCCCGGTAACTTCTACCGAAGGCATGCTGCAGGGACAGCTGGCAGGTGTTACCATTACGGCCGATGGTGGCGACCCAACTTCTTCTCCTAACATTGTGATTCGTGGTCAAGGCTCACAAGATGGAGACAATGTACTTTGGGTTGTGGACGGTGTTCCCGGTGCACCTATCTCATCCATGAATGATATTGAAAGTATCGTTGTTTTGAAGGATGCTGCTTCTGCTGCTATCTATGGCGCACAGTCTGGTGCAGGTGGTGTTGTGTTGGTAACTACCAAAAAAGCGAAACAAGGTGCTCCTTCGTTGACTTATGACGGCACTTTTGGTATTCGTCAGGCTACCAATTTGATAGAACCACTGAATGCGGAGCAGCAGATTGAGATGCGTAAGATATCTCATCAAAATGCAGGACTTTCGCTTCCAGTCGGTTGGGATGTTACCAAAAATCCATGGATAGGTACGACTCGTACTGATTGGATGGATGAGATTTTCCGCACTGCCTTCTACCAACGTCATAACGTAGCGTTGAATGTAGGTTCTGATAATTTTTCAAATCGTATATCTTTTGCTTACGATAATGATGAAGGTGTTTTGATTAATACTTTCAAGAAGAATCTTACATTACGTTATAATGGTAAAATGCAGCTGAACAAGTGGGTGAGCGTCAGTGAGGATTTTGTATGGCAGAACACTACCCAACGTTCCAAAGCTACGGATAACGATGCTTATACAGGACCTATCCTTTCGGCTATCTACATGCCGGCAAGTGCCACTGTCTATAATCCGTTGGACGGAAGTTATGGTGGTGTGACTACGGAAGATCCTGCCTATATTGAAAAATATGGTTCGAATTTCTCTGATATCCACGGGGATGCTGTAAATCCGGTACGTCTATTGGAAGCAGAGAATTTGTATGACAAGATAAGTGACATATGGAGCACTACCAGCTTGGAGATAGCTAATGTACTTCCTGGATTGAAGTTTACGAGTCGTTTTACTTATAATATGAAGACTAATCATTACAAGAAGTTCAATCCTATTCGTGATGAAGTAGGTAAACCGGCTTTGTCGAATAATCTTCAAGAAACTACTTACCGTAGAGATGCTTGGAAGACGGAAAATACCCTGACTTATGATAAGACATTCGGTGAACATACGGTTGGTGCCTTGTTCTCGACTACGGCAGATCATTCTGAAACGCGTGGACTGGAAGTGACGGGTAAGGATTTTGCGGATGAATCGGAATTTTTACAATACATGGCGTATGCAGGATCAGTGACAGCATCTGACTATTTGACTGGACCTGATGCCAATGTGTCGTTGATTGCCCGTTTGGCTTATTCTTATAATGACCGTTATTTTGCTACTGCATCTTGGCGTCGTGATTATGCTGGACGTTTGCCTAAGGAAAATAACTATGGTGATTTCCCTGCAGTGACCCTTGGATGGAAAATATCTAATGAAAAATTCTTTAAGAAGAGTGATTTTATCAGTTTGCTGAAATTGCGTGCTTCTTGGGGGCGTGTAGGTAATTTGAGCTCTATAGGGCTTAATTATAAGTCTGCTTTGTTGAAGAAAAGCTCGTGGACAGAACAAGCACAATATGGTCCTGAGGCAAATAATATCTGGAATACTTTGATTTACAACGGCTCTGCGTTAAATCCTGATTTGACCTGGGAAACTTCAGAACAGACTGACTTGGGCTTGGATGTTGAGATGTTTAAAAACCGTTTGTCGGTATCATTAGACTATTTTGATAAACGTACTTTCAATTTGATTCAGACACAATCAATGGGGTGGCCTTCTACTATGGGACTCGATGCCATGTTAATCAATCAAGGTGAAGTGCGTAACCGTGGCTTTGAGATTCAAGCTAATTGGAGCGATAAGATTAACAAAAACCTTTCTTATTTCGTATCGGGTAACTTCTCGTATTTAAAGAACTGGGTATCAGATATAGGTGTGAAGGATGCGGATGGCAATCCGGGTTTGTGGCCTAATGATAAAAGGTTCCGTAGCATCCCTTATATGATGCAGAGTACGGAAGGGGAACCTCTGAATTCCTTCTACTTGATTAAGACAGATGGTTTGTTCCAAAGTGATGCAGAAGTTGCCGAGTGGAATGCTAAACATGGAACATATGTGACCAATGATAATGGTGAAAAAGAGTGGGTAGGTATTCAGCCGAATGCCAAGGCTGGTGACTTGAAGTTTGTGGATCATAATGGCGATGGTAAAATTACGGATGCAGACCGTCAGTATATGGGTAGTGCGACTCCGAAGACGACTTTTGCCTTTACATTGGGAATGACGTGGAAAAAACTTTCTTTCAGTGCCATGTTCCAGGGAGTAGGTGGAGCAAAAGCTTTATATGTAGGAAAGTACATGCTGTTGAGTGATGTAGAAGGAAACTTTAACCGTTCCAGCGAGATATTGAATGCTTGGAGTCCTACAAATACCGGTTCTGATATTCCTCGTTTGTCAAAGAATGACCCGAATGGAAACTTTACGACTGCATCTGATTGGTATTTGGAGAATGCTTCTTATCTGCGTTTGAAGAATGTAACCCTTTCTTATGATTTAAGCGATGTATTCCGCAAGTGGTCTCATTTGAATGACCGTAACAGCCGTTTGTCTGTGTACTTCAGTGGTGAAAATCTTGCTACTATCACTGGATATTCTGGTATGGATCCTGAATGTGGTGGCTGGGATGCTTTGAAATATCCGGTATCTCGCGTATTATCTGTTGGTGTAAAATTGACTTACTAATAATTAATAGAGAAGAATGATTATGAAAAAAAATATATTATTTTTTGCGATGTCTGCCACATTGCTTATGAGTTCTTGCAGTGACTTCCTTGATGTGCAACCAGAGGGAGATGCTACTACAACGACTTATTTTACCAATGACCTGCAGGCTATTGATGCTGTAGATGCATTGTATGAAAGATTTCATCAGGAAGCTGTATATGGACGCGAACTGTTTTGGGAACAAGGTGCCGCGTGCGACGTTGTGTGGGGAAAGACCCGTGATTTTCCAACACTTGCTACATTGAAATATACAGGAGACGAATCCCCTTTGCGTACTATTTTTGATACTATGTACAAAGTGATGGCACGTTCCAACTGGGTAATACAAGAGTTGCTTAAGAAAGGGAAAAGCACCACTTTGAGTGATATTGAAAAGAGAAGTCTCGGTGAAGCTTACTTCACTCGTGGATGGGCTCATTTCTTGATTGCTTATCGTTACGGTCTTGATACACAAGGGGTACCTTTTGTCCGTTATGAAGATTTTGAAGGTGGCTATGACAATTCTATTCCTCCTCAGCAAGCTTCGGTCATCGATAATTATAAATTGATTATCTCGGATATGGACAAGGCAATAGAGTATTTGCCCCGTTTTGAAGAGTATGGAGATAATGATAGAGGACGCGCGCACGATGCGGCTGCAGTAGCTTTTAAAGCTAAAGTTTATGCTTATTGGGCAACTTGGGATGCTACACAATGGGGAAATGTAATCAGTATGGTCAATGAACTGGAAACTGCTTACGGACGTGATTTAGCCGGTACTTATGAAGAGTTGTTCTCTTCTGATTTCTCTAAATGGTGGAATAAAGAGTATATTTGGACTATTCCTGGAAATGGTGGCTCTCAAGGTGGCGGTTCGGAGTTTCCGGGAGTTGTCCTTGAGAATAAAGGCTGGGGACAGTATAATGGCTGGGGACAGAACAAGCCGTCTTATGATATTTACGAAGAGATGTTGAAAGACGGAGCTGGTAATGACCGTTTGGTTCGTACGGTTTTAGAGTATGGTCAGGAATTTCAATTCTTGGGTGAATCCCGTGCTTTTTATTCAAGCTCGGATATTGAATCCGGTTTTATGATTAATAAATACATGGATCCCTTTAAGTATGAAGATGCAGCTAATAAGGGGTATATCAATACAAACGGAGACTGGCCGACGGTACGTATTAATTTCCCGGTTATCCGTTTTGCAGAAATGTTACTTTTCCGTGCGGAAGCTTATTTGATGACTAATAAAGCGGACTTGGCTACGGCTGATTTGAATCGCATTCGTAAACGTGCCAATGTTGCATTATTGACGGGCACTGCTACTATGGCTGACCTATATCATGAACGCCGTTGTGAATTGGCATTTGAGTTTACAGACCATTTATATGATTTGAAACGCTGGTATCGCTCAGGCAATACTGAAATAAAGGCTTTGGCTGCTGCCGAATTGAATGCCCGTCCGCGCGTACGTCATTATGCCAACCGCCAGGACCCTGCTTCCACATTCGTTGTAGGTGAGTATGAGGATTATACGGATAAGATTGCTTATCAGGATTACATGATCGTATTCCCTTATCCTTCGGTTCAGATTACCAAATCTGATGGTAAGTTAAAACAGAATCCTCATTATGATTGATATTTTCTCTGAAAGAGATAAAATATAAAAAAAGACCTCATTGCCATTGGTCTAATCTGCAGGGGTTGGTATTTTCGGGTATTGATCCTTGCAGATATTTCTTCTTTTTCTTTCATTTGCAAAGGCTATTCATAAAATCATTTTAATATACGGAGAGACGGCATTCCCGACAGTCTGCAGCGCTCTTCAAATATACAGTCTGATGAAATTAAAAACTCTTATATGTGCAACTACTGCCTTTTGGGCTTGCTGCTCTTGTACATCCGGTGAACTATCTCCCGTAGACTATGTAGACCCTTTTATAGGTACCGGCTTTCATGGGCATACTTATCCGGGGGCAACCGTTCCGTTCGGGGCGGTACAGTTAAGTCCTGACACGCGTGCCGGAAACTGGGATGCTTGTTCGGGGTATCATTATAATGATACGACTCTAAAAGGTTTTTCACACACACATTTAAGTGGGACCGGATGCATTGATCTTGGGGATATACTGTTTCGTCCTACTACGCTGAAACCGGATTTGACTACGGAAAGCATTTACCAGCCAGCGGCTTTTTCCCATAAAGACGAAGATGCTTCTGCCGGATATTATTCGGTTGTTCTGAAAGAAGAAGGAATAAAAGCTGAATTGACGGTAACGGCACACGCCGGTATGCACCGCTATACGTTTCCTTCCGGCAAAGAAGCATCTATTATTATAGATTTGACTCATTTGCTTGATAACGAATATATTTATGAGGCTGAACTTGAACAGACTGCCGCCAACGAAATAACAGGTATGCGCAGAACCAGGGGATGGACGGACAATCAGTACGTTTATTTTGTAGCCCAGTTCTCGAAACCTTTTCAGGCCATAGACTTTATACAGAATAAAAAGATGGTTTCTGCAGGAGTTAAGTTGAACGGTACCGATTTGCAGGCTTGCTTGTCCTTCGATAATAGTAATGGAGAGCCGGTTATAGCCAAAGTTGGATTATCCATTGTCAGTGAAAAGAATGCACGTGAGAATTTGGAAACCGAGGTGATAGGTTTCGATTTTGATGCCGTGCGTAGTGCTGCCCGTTCCGCTTGGGAACAAGCTCTCTCTGCTATTACGGTAAAAGGCGGCAATACGGACGACTTGAAGAATTTCTATACAGCCATGTATCATTCTATGGTTGTACCCAATGTCGTGAGTGATGTCAATGGTGAGTACCGCCGTCATAATATGGAAATTGGGCAATTGCCAAAAGGCAAAGTGCAATATTCTACATTTTCGCTTTGGGATACTTTCCGTGCATGGAATCCGTTGATGACTTTGATTGATACAACTTTGGTCAATAATATGATAAATTCCTTTCTGGACATTTACGAATCTTCGGGTGAACTTCCTATCTGGCCGCTTTCTGCCGGAGAGACGGGAACTATGATTGGTTATCATGCAGTGTCCGTTATAGCAGATGCTTATATGAAGGGTATTAGAGGATTTGACGCGGAAAAGGCGTTGGAAGCTATGGTAGTTTCTTCTGAAAAGAACAAAAAGGGAGCTGATTACTATATTCAGAATGGCTTTATTCCTTCTAATATAAAGAAAGAGTCCATCTCTTGTTTGCTGGAGTTTGCCTATGATGACTGGTGTATTGCACGTATGGCTCAGGAAATGGGTAAGGATGATATTTATCAAAAGTATATTCAACGTTCCCAGAACTATATCAATGTTTTTGATGGTAATACAAAATTCTTCCGCCCCAAGCGGATGGATGGGAACTGGGAAACTCCCTTCAATCCTATTGAGATAGGTCGTGCCTATACGGAAGCCACAGCCTGGCAGTATCGTTTCTTTGTACCTCACGATGTAAGCGGTATGGCACAACTGTTTGGTGGTAAGAAAGAGTTTATTACCGCACTCGATTCTATCTTTACAGTAGAGTCGGATGTACATGGCGATTTAGTGGATATTACCGGACTGATAGGTCAATATGTTCATGGCAATGAGCCGAGCCATCATATCGCCTATCTGTACGATTACGTCGGACAGCCTTGGAAGACGCAGGAAATGACACGCCGTCTGCTCCATGAAATGTACGCTCCTACGCCTGAAGGAATCATTGGTAATGAAGATTGTGGACAGATGTCCGGTTGGTATATATTATCCAGCTTGGGTATTTATTCAGTTTGTCCGGGAAGCAATGAATTTGCACTGACTACTCCTCTATTTGAGAAAGCGGTTGTCAACCTGGCAAATAGAAAGACTTTGACCATCCTTGCCAACAATCCGAAGAAGAATGTCTATATCACAAAAGTAGAATTGAACGGACAACCGATAGATGTAAATTTTATTACTTATGCACAGTTGATGGAAGGTGGAGAACTTCGTTTTACTTTGTCCGATAAGCCGAATATGGAGAGAGGTGTTTCCTCTGAAGCATCCCCTTATTCCTATACTAAAGATGAAGTCGTTTCCATTCCCTATGTGGATAAGGATTTGAACTTGTTTATGGATAAGGTAACGGTTGCATTGGCCACAACAACCAAGGATGCCGAAATCAGATATACATTGGATGGCAGCGAGCCCACAGAGCAGTCGGCATTGTACGAGCAGCCTTTTGAACTGGACAAGACCACTTTAATAAAAGCCAAAGGATTCAAGGAAGGTCTCCGCTCAAGCAGAACATTATCCATATCGGCAACGAAAGCTGAATTAAAGGCTGCTCTTTCTGTAAATCCTACTCAGAATGGTACATCTTATAAGTACTTTGAAGGCACTTACCAGAAAGTGGCTGATGTAGAAAAGTCACCGTTGCTGGAGTCTGGTGTCATGCCCGAACCTTCTATTAAGGGTGCTAAGCAGGAGGATCATTTCGGTTATATCTTTTCTGGATTGATAAATGTTCCCGAAGATGGAGTCTATACTTTCCAGACCCGTTCGGACGATGGCAGTGTCTTGTACATTCACGATGAGCAGGTAGTCAATAATGATGCTTCCCATGCTGCAATTCCTGCTACCGGAATGGTCGCGCTGAAGAAAGGTTTTCATCCTTACAAGCTCTATTACTTTGAAGATTATGAAGGTGAGTATTTGAGCTGGGCTTGGAAACTGCCTTCTGCCGAGAAGTTGGCACCCATCCCTGCATCGGCTTTATTTGTGAAATAATAGTTTAATATATATGCTATGAGAAAGTTATTTTTGTTATTTTTACCTTTGTTCGCTGCATCATGCGGACAGGTGAAGCAGCAGGCACCTGCACCAGAGCCCGTTAATGTCATGAGTTTCAATATTCGCTATGACAATCCGGAAGATAGCTTGGACAACTGGCAATACCGTAAAGACCGCGCGGCAAATGCCATCCGTTTTTATGATGTGGATATATTGGGTACGCAAGAAGTACTTCATAATCAGTTGGAAGACCTTAAACAACGATTGCCGGAATACGGAGTCATCGGTGTAGGTCGTGAAGATGGAAAGGAAAAGGGTGAATATAGTGCACTCTGGTATAAGAAAGATCGTTTCAACTTGCTGGATTCTGGCTATTTCTGGTTGAGCGAGACTCCTGAAGTTGCCGGTTCCAAGGGCTGGGATGGAGCTTGTGAGCGTATCGCTTCATGGGCAAAACTGCAAGATAAAGTAAGTGGCAAGGAGTTCTTCGCATTGAATACCCACTTGGATCATGTAGGTGTTGCTGCACGTCGTGAAGGTATAAGCCTTATGCTGGATAAAGTAAATGAGTTGAGTGGTAACTTACCCGTAGTAGTAACGGGCGACTTTAATGCTAGTCCGGAATCGGATGTCATCAAACACGTGACTGACCCTTCCAATCCGGAACACTTGACAGATGCACGCCAGGCATCGGCAATTGTTTATGGTCCGGCATGGAGTTTCCATGATTTCGGAAAGATTCCTTACGATAAACGTCCGCTGATTGATTACGTTTTTGTACGTAATGGACTGAAAGTTTTGAGGTATGGTGTATTGGCTGAAACAGAGAATAATGCTTTCCTCTCCGACCATGCCCCTATTTTAGTAACAGTTGAATAATAAAACAATAATTATGACTAAGATATTAAGAATATGTATCGTTATGCTCTTGGCAGTCTTGCTACTGCCGGTAGAGTTATCGGCACAAAGCCGCCGTGATAAAGAACAGACCTATGTTTTGGACCAACCTTATGAGGTGACAAAGATTACCCCTCCCCAGGGCAAGAAGATAAAGAATGTCATCTTGATGATTGGTGATGGCATGAGTCTTATGCACGTATATTCTGCCTGGACAGCCAATCGAGGCAAGTTGTTTTTGGATAACTGCCAGGTAGTGGGTTTGTCTAAAACCTATTGTGCCAACAAGCTGATTACAGACTCGGGAGCGGGTGGAACAGCCATAGCTACGGGGCAGAAGACAAACTATCATTCTGTGGGTGTAGATACCGAAGGACGTCCTTTGAAATCATTGGTAGACCTGGCTGCTGCTAAAGGTAAATCGACCGGTATAGCGGTGACTTGCCGTCTGTGGGATGCCACTCCTGCTGATTTTTGTTGCCATAACAAGGATAGGGATGCGGAAGCTGAAATCGTAGCAGATTACGTTAATTGCAGTGCCGATTATGTATTCGGTGGAGGTGCCAAGCTTTTCGAAAACCGTGAAGATGGACGTGACTTGTTTAAGGAACTACGCGATAAAGGATTTCAGACTCCTCGCAGTTGGGATGAATTGGCTGGCATAAAGAGTGGTAAGGTATTTGCCGTACCTTATCCCGTCGATACTCCTCTTCCTGCTGAACGTGGCGACCTTTTGGCACGTGCTTCATTGAAAGGTATCGAATTGCTGGACCAAAATAAAAACGGTTTCTTTATGATGATAGAAGGTTCGCAGCTGGATGACTACGGACACTTCAATGACATTGATTTGCTGATGCAGGAAACACATGACTTTGACCGTACTATCGGTGCCATTTATGAATGGGCTGCCAAGGATGGAGAAACATTGGTAGTAGTTACTGCAGACCATGAGACTGGTGGACTTACGTTGGTTGATGGAGATTTGGCAGAAGGCAGAATCGTATGTAAGTTCTCTACCGGTGGTCATAGCGGTGTAATGGTACCAGTGTATGCTTTTGGTCCCGGTGCAGAGGAGTTTACAGGGATTTTTGAAAATACTGCTATCTTTGACAAGATAAAAAAACTGCTCAATTTGTAATTTAAAAAATAACTATTTCCTATGTTGAAACACATTTTATTGGTAGGCTTGCTTTCTTTTTCCACTCTCCCTTTGCTGAAAGCTCAGAGCTGTGGCAATGATGAAAAGTATCATTTGCCTTATAAAAATACATATGTAAAGGAACCGCTGGTCACTGAAAATGAGTATCGTGTGGCAAAACCTGAGACGATTGTGCCGAAAAGCTTCGAAGAAGCTCGGCAGATTCTTCCCAATCCCATTTGGGGTGGACATGACAAGGAACTTGAAATGTATTGGAAGGCATGGGAAATAGCTATCGGCAATATTCGTGCTCCTCAAGCAGGCTCGGGTTTTGTCTCAAGCTATTTGGATACAGCTTATAATGGTAATATCTTTATGTGGGATTCCTCTTTCATTCTGATGTTTGCCCGTTATGGTACCCGTTTCTTTCCTTTCCAGAATACGCTGAACAACTTTTACGCCAAGCAGCATCCCGACGGTTTCATTTGCCGTGAAATAAAGGCAGATGGTGCCGATTGCTTTGAACGCTATGATCCGGTGAGTACCGGACCGAATTTGATGCCTTGGTGTGAGATGGTCTATTTCCATCAGTTTGGTGATACGGAACGCCTGCACAAGATATTTCCGGTACTTTGTGCTTATTATAAGTGGTTGAAATTGAACCATACTTGGAGAAATGGAACCTACTGGTCAAGCGGATGGGGGACCGGCATGGATAATATGCCCCGTGTTCCGTCGGAATACAGCCCTATCTACAGTCACGGGCATATGATTTGGTTAGATACAAACCTACAGCAATTATTTACTGCCAATTTACTACTTGAGATGGGCTTTTATCTGGAACGTTGGCAAGAGATAGAAGAGTTTGAAGACGAAGCCAAAATGCTGGGAAAATATATCCATGACAATCTTTGGGATGAAAAGACCGGTTTCCTTTATGACCAGTATGCTGACGGTACGCTCTGTACAACCAAGGGAATAGGTGCCTATTGGGCTCTGTTTACTGATGTATTGGATTCTGTACAGTTGGACCGCATGGTGAAGGAATTGGATAATCCTGCCACATTCAACCGGAAACACCGTATTCCTTCTTTGTCTGCCGATAATCCCAAGTACAAGGAGAATGGCCGTTATTGGCAGGGTGGCGTATGGCCGGGAACTAATTACATGGTGATGCAGGGCCTTGTGCAGAAAGGTTATGGTAAACTGGCACGGGAGATTTGTTTGAATCATTATGCCCAGGTGTTTGAGGTCTATAAGAAGACTGGAACTTTTTGGGAATATTATGCTCCGGAAAGTGCTGAGCCGGGATTTATGGCAAGGGATAATTTTGTGGGTTGGGCAGGACTTCCTCCTATTGCTGAATTGATAGAATTTATTATCGGTATTCGGGGAGATTATGCCAAAAAGCAGATTATCTGGGATATGAATTTGACGGAGATTAACGGCATAGAACGCTATCCTTTTGGTCCCGAAGGGCTTATCTCCTTAAAAGCTGAAGCACGCCGTTCTGCAAGTGATGAACCCCGTATCACAGTAGATTCTAATATTGATTTTGAACTGTGTGTACTCTATGGTGGAAAAGAGAAAAAGATAAATGTGACATCCGGTAAGCATACCTATTAAAGAAGAAATCAATCATGAAAAACAATATGTCAAGACGCCAATTTCTGAAGACTGGCGGGCTTGCCTTGGCTGCAATGACCTTTCAGCCCGCTTCCGTATTATCTTCATCCGGGACTTTCAGCCAGAGATATGTTTCGTTGCGTCCTTCTGCAAGCAAAAGGAGCTTCATTTCGAAGGCAGTAGATGCTGCCATTGAAGAAGCAAAGCCTAAAATAAAGGACGAGAAGTTGCGTTGGATGTTCGAGAACTGTTTTCCCAATACGCTTGACACTACTGTCAGATATAGAGTGAAGAATGGCAGACCAGATACTTTCGTCATTACAGGTGATATAGATGCCATGTGGCTGCGCGACTCTTCAGCGCAAGTATGGCCCTATCTGCCGTTGATGAAGAAAGATAAGGACTTGCAGTTGATGGTGGCAGGACTTGTCAACAGACAGACTGAATGTATCTTGATAGACCCGTATGCCAATGCCTTCAACGACGGGCCGTTGGGCAGCTATTGGGAAACCGACCATACACAACATATGGTTAAGGAACTGCATGAACGCAAATGGGAGATAGATTCTTTGTGCTATCCCATTCGTCTGGCTTATCATTATTGGCAATACACGGAAGACACGTCTGTGTTCGATGAAAATTGGCATAAAGCTATGCTGCTGGTGGTCAAGACCTTTAAAGAGCAACAGAGGAAACAAGGCTTAGGACCTTATAGCTTTACGCGCGATTGCGACCGCCCTACAGATTCGCAGATTAACAACGGATGGGGAGCACCGGTAAAGCCGGTCGGCTTAATCGTTTCTTCTTTCCGTCCGTCAGATGATGCTACACAATACGGTTTTCTGATTCCTTCTAATATGTTTGCGGTTGTGTCATTGCGCCAATTGGCTGAGATAGAGGATAAAGTTTATGGAAACAAGGACTTCTCCGGAGAATGTATAACATTGGCAGATGAAGTGGATGCAGCTATCCGTAGGTATGGTACTTTCAATCATCCGGTTTGTGGACGTATTTATGCCTTTGAGGTCGACGGTTTTGGTAACGCGCTTTGTATGGACGATGCCAATGTACCCAGTTTGCTGGCTGCGCCTTATCTGGGTTATTGTTCTTTTAAAGATGCGATTTATCAGAATACCCGTAAAATGATATGGAGCGGCAATAATCCTTATTTCTTTAAAGGAAAAGCCGGTGAAGGGGTAGGAGGCCCTCATGTGGGATTAAATTATATCTGGCCGATGAGCATCATTATGAAGGCTTTTACAACGGATGATTCCGAAGAAATACGTGCTTGTCTGAAGCAACTTCGTGATACGGATGGAGGGACGGGCTTTATGCATGAGTCTTTCCATTCGGAGGATGCCGCGGACTTTACTCGTTCCTGGTTTGCCTGGACAAATACTTTGTTCGGTGAACTGATACTGAATACAATCAAGGAATATCCCAACTTATTATCCCAAATACTATGAAGATAAGATATTGGTTACTGGCTATGTCATTCATTTTTCTCTCTTGTGGGAGAGTGGCTGATGATGTAGCGGCAAACTATGGTATTATACCCATGCCGAATGAACTTGCTCCAATGCAGGGAGTGTATGTCTTGCAAGGGAAAAAAACAGTGGCTGTCCCTTCCGGGGAAGCCGCGATGAAAGTTTTTCATTATTTGGAGGATGCGTTGAAAAACACTTCTGTAACGCTGAAGGATATTTCGGAAACGGGAAAGGCCGATATTTGCTTATCTATAGATAATTCCTTGCCCGATGAGGCCTATACATTGGAGGTTTCTTCCGATAGGATAAATATATCTTCCAATGAAACTGCCGCCGGATTTTTTTATGGTGTCCAGTCTTTGCTGCAGCTCATGCCGGCAGCCATTTATGATGGTGACCGGAAATACGAAGGAAAGATTAGGATTCCTGCTGTCAGCATTACGGATGCTCCCCGTTTCCCTCATCGTGGGGCTATGATGGATGTAGGGCGTAATTTTCTGCCAAAAGAGGAAGTGCTGAAGTTTCTTGATTTGATGGCATTCTATAAATTGAATAAATTCCATTTTCATCTGACAGATGACCAAGGATGGAGAATAGAAATAAAGAAATACCCGAAACTGACTGAAATAGGTTCTTATCGTAAACAGACTCAGATAGGACACTCTGATTATTATTTTCCACGGCGTTACGATGGAAAAGAAAAGAGAGGCTATTATACGCAGGAAGAAATAAAGGAAATTGTGAAGTACGCATCCGACCGTTTCATTACGGTCATTCCCGAAATAGAAATGCCGGGACATGCATCCGCAGCATTGGCTTCCTATCCGGAACTTTCTTGCGGATTGGGAAAGACTTATGTGGTGCGTGATTATTTTGATGTTTTTGATGAGGTCTATTGTCCCAAAGAGCATACATTTGAATTTTTACAAAATGTGCTGACCGAAGTTATGGAACTCTTCCCCAGCCATTATATCCACATTGGTGGAGATGAGTGTCCCAAGAAAGCATGGAAGAAGTGTGTCCATTGCCAGCATTTGATGAAGCGGGAAGGTCTGCCCAACGAAGAAGCTCTGCAAAGTTGGTTTATCCATCGGATTGAGCAATTTGTGAACAGTAAAGGGCGTGACATCATCGGGTGGGATGAGATTCTGGAAGGAGGGCTTGCTCCTAATGCTACCGTCATGTCATGGCGTGGCGAAAAAGGAGGTATCGAAGCGGCTCACCAACGGCATAAAGTCATTATGACACCCGGCAAAAAGTGTTATTTGGATTACTACCAGGAAAGTCCGGAATTTGCCCCGTTGGCTATCGGCGGTTTTCTTCCGTTGGATACGGTGTACAATTATAACCCGCTTCCTGCTGAACTGACTCCGGAAGAACAAGCTTATATAATAGGTGTACAAGCCAATATCTGGGGAGAGTACATACAGACTCCCGAGTATTTTGAATATATGGCTTTCCCTCGTTTGCTGGCTATGTCAGAGGTGCAATGGACACAGCCGGAACATAAGGACTTCGAGTCGTTTGCCCGTAGGCTGGATAAGGAGTTTGAACGATTGGATTATTGCGGAGTGAATGCTTGCCGCAACTTCTATGAAGTCAATCAGATTGGTGCATGGAACAAGTCGCAGCAAACTTATGAGGTGACTTTGAAAACCTTCTGTCCGGATGCCGATATTTACTATGCGGTAAATGATTCAACGGTCAACACTTCATCTTCCCTTTATGAGACTCCGATACCGTTGGACGAGGATGCAACTATTTATTCGGCAGTTTACAGAAGCGGTAAGCCGCTAGGGAAAGTGACCCGCAAGAGTTTTGCTGTAAACAAGGCAACCGGATGTGACTATACTTGTAATCCTGAAGCAGGATGGGAACACTTGAATAAAGGCTTCGGGCTGACTGATGGACGACGTGGCTATGCCCGCGACATGCGTCGCTGGATTAGCTTCTACCAGGATACTGTACAGATTGTAGTGGAACTGAAGAAACCTCAAAAAGTCAAGGAAGTGGCCTTTTCTTCTTTATGGCGGCCGGTAAATGAGATATGGCCGGCAAGAGCGATGAGTGTTTCTGTTTCAATGGATGGTCAGACTTTTATTCCGGTGGGCACTAAACGGCTGACTTATGATTTTAGCTTGACGGAAGGCACCCGTTTTCCGGCATCTCTTTCATTTGCCGAAACGGAAGCTGCATTTGTCCGCTTGGAATTATTGAGTGGTGGCTTGTGCCCGAAAGGATATTTTCATGAAGGGTTGCAGAGTGAGTTGGCAATAGATGAAATAGAAATATATTAATCTCAAGAAATTATGAAGAAAATAGTTGTTCTTTTAGTTGTACTGTTGGGCTGTATGCCGGTAACGGCTTTTGCGCAGAAGCAATTCTTTTTTAAGGATGGCAAGTTTGTAGTAGCACAGTTTACAGATTTGCACTGGATGCCGGGTTCTGCAAAGTGTGCCGAAACGGCAGCTACTATCCGTGCTGTCCTGGCAGCCGAACATCCGGACATTGCTATACTGAGTGGGGATGTGGTGACCGATGACCCTGCTATGGATGGATGGAAAAGTGTAGTGGATATTTTCAATGAAGCCAAGATGCCTTTTGTGGTGATGATGGGAAACCATGATGCAGAATACTTGACGCGCAATGAAATCTATGATTTCCTCTTGAAGTCTCCCTACTATGTGGGGGCAAAAGGCCCTGAAGATATTATGGGATGTGGTAATTGTGTGATTTCTATTTATAGTCCGGAGAAGAAGGACCAGGTAGAGGCATTGCTCTATTGCATGGATTCCAACGACTATCAGCCTAATAAAATCTATGGTGCTTACGACTGGATTCATTTCGACCAAATAGAATGGTACAGAAAGCAAAGTAAACACTTTGCAGAGAAGAACGGTGGTAATCCCGTTCCTGCTTTGGCCTTTTTCCATATTCCGCTGATTGAATACAACGAAATCAGAGGTGACGGGAAAACTTATGGCAATGACAAAGAAGGTGGAGTTGCCTCTGCTAATATCAATTCCGGTATGTTTGCTTCCTTCCTTGACATGAGGGATGTAATGGGAGTATTTGTAGGACATGACCATGATAACGATTTTATAGGAATAGATAAAGGTATTGCATTGGGATACGGACGGGTGACCGGTGCGGATGCGTATGGAGAGTTGACGAGAGGAGCCCGTATCATTGAACTGTACGAAGACCAATTCAAATTTGACACATGGATTTCCACTCCTTCGGGAAGGGAGGCTGCCTACTATTACCCTTCAGGTCTGAATTCGGATGAGGAGCAGAGTATGGCTTATTTGCCGGCTACGGGAACTTCTCCCAAGAAGCAGGGCGTGGCATATACCTATTATGAAGGCAAATGTAAACGTGTTGCCGATATTGCCGCCTGCAATAAAGTGAAGGAAGGGGTGATGAAGAACTTCTCGATTGAAGAAGTAGCCGTCCCTGATCATTTTGCTTATGATTTCCGTACGTTGGTGAAAATTCCAGAAAGGGGAGTATACCGTTTCTATACTTTTTCCGATGATGGTTCTAAACTATACATAGACGGTAAATTGATTGTTGATAACGACGGTGGACACAGCGGACGCCGTGCCGAAGGGAAAGTCGCTCTCGAAGCAGGGTACCACGAGTTGCACCTACTGTATTTCGAAGATTACATGGGCCAAGAATTGGAAGTCGGGTATTCGGGACGGAATGTTCTGGAAACCGTGTTACCTGATACCATGTTGTTTGTACCGGATTAAATCAGCGCTGGTAACTCTTTGTCTGGTACTCTTTCCGATATTCATTGGGAGAGACTTTCTTCAAAGCTTTGAATTGGCGGGACAAGTTCTTCAGGTTATTTATTCCGACTTGTTCCGCCACATCTGCAATCGGAGCGTCACTGGCCAACAGCAATTGGGCAAAGCGTTCCATCCTAAGGTTGAAGATATATTTGTGGATGGACTGCTGGGTGACTTGCTTGAAACGAATCTCCAATAAACGGCGTGATAATGGTACTTGTTTCACTATATCCGATACAGTGATATCAGCTGCTATATTCTGATGGATATATTTCAGAGCGGTTTGGATATGGGCATCGGTGGTAGAATAGAAGTCGGTCGAAAGCCGGTTGATTATATTAACTGGTTGGAGCACTACGTCCTGATAAGTGGCCTCCTCATCATTCAATAGATGTTCTATGAGGGCGGCTGCCTCAAATCCGCCTCTTACAATGTTTTGGCTGATACTGGATAGGGGAGGGTCTGAAAGATTGCATATAATCTCATCATTGTCGACTCCTAATATTGCTATCTTGTCGGGCACTCTGATGTTGTTGACTTTACAGATTTCCGTAATGCGGTTACCTTGATTGTCATCGCAAGCCATGAGTGCCGTAGGTTGTGGCAATGACTTTAACCAGTTGAGCAGGGGCGGTGCTTCATAAAACCATAAGTCATCAAGGGATTGGTCCTGATAAGAATAGAAATTGTTTCCAAACCCTTGGGCTGCTATACATTCATAGAAACCCTCGCAACGTTCTTGTGACCATACCGTATCGCGATAACCATAGAATGCGAAGTTCTGAAAGCCTTTACTCAGAAAAAACTCTGCTGCCATTCTGCCGGTCTTGCGGTAATCGCCGGTGATGTTTGGAATATTGCTGAACCTTGATTTATAATCCTGGGCCAATGCGATAATTCCGTTTTCACGGAATAGCTCCACATTGTCATCATTGTCAAATCTGCCGATGATTGCATCTGCATGCCATGTCTTTGCCCATTTCAAGACTCCTTCTATACCATGACTGTTTTTGTAGGAGGGTGGCATACGGCATACTACCCATGGCTCATGGCTTTTGGAATAGGCCAATACCCCCTTTAGCAGATTGTACGAAAAGGACTCTGTAAAATCGGTCAATAATATCAATCGAATCATAGCAGTTGACTAAATGTAACTGATTGTTACTTATACAAATGTTAGCTTAATTGACAAATATAGGATTTTATTTCTTTTTCTTCAAATCTTTTCCCTCATATTTGCAGATTGCTTCAATCCATTTTTCTTCCAGTGGCTTGGACTCGTGTTTGGCGAGGTCGAAGGCTACCATGACGGAGGTACATACGCATTTTACTTCTTGGGTTTCCGTATCAATGACCCGTTGGGCGAGGTGGAAGCTTTTGGTTCCTATCTCAGTGACGGCAGTTTGCACGGCGATATGGTCCGAACCATAAATCTGTGCGAGGAAGTTTGCTTCAATATGGACGACAACGATACCATCCTTTTCCCAATCTACATCCGGGCATACGGAAGCGAAATATTCCGTTTTTCCTAAATCATAAAAAGAGAAGTAAACAGTGTTGTTTACATGGCCGAATTTGTCGACGTCATTGAAGCGTAGTTGTATGGGCAGGGTGTGGTTAAATTGAATTTCTTCCATTGTTTTCTCTTAAACTTTGTTTATAATCGCTGCAAAAATACTATTTTTGCGTGTTAATCCGTGAACTTATATATCAAGAAATGATAGAAGACATCAAAAAAGCCTGCCAGGTAATGAGCGAGGGCGGGGTAATTCTGTATCCGACAGATACGATTTGGGGTATAGGTTGTGACGCTACCAATGAAGAAGCGGTGCGCCGTGTATATGAAATCAAGCAACGCTCTGACAGTAAGGCGATGCTGGTATTGGTAGATTCTCCGGTAAAGGTGGATTTCTATGTGCAGGATGTTCCGGAGGTTGCCTGGGATTTGATAGAATTGGCTGACAAGCCCCTTACCATAATTTATTCCGGAGCGCGTAATCTGGCTCCTAACTTGCTTGCCGAAGATGGTAGTGTAGGTATCCGTGTCACCAGTGAGGCATTTTCAAAACGGCTTTGCCAGCAGTTCCGTAAGGCGATAGTCTCTACTTCTGCCAATGTCAGCGGGCAACCGTCTCCCGGTAACTTCAGTGAAATAAGTGAAGACATCAAGTCTGCGGTGGATTATATAGTAGGATACCGCCAGGAGGAAACGGGACGCCCGAAACCGTCCAGTATCATCAAGTTGGGCAAGGGCGGAGTCATTAAGATTATTCGCGAATAAAAGGAAAAATGGCAGAGGACAAGAGGAGTTTGTTGCAGCGCTTCATCATATGGCGCGAAAAGAATATCAAGGAAAAGCAGTTCATACTGATTCTCAGTTTTCTTGTAGGTATCTTTACGGCATTCGCCGCACTGATACTGAAAGTCATCATACACTGGATACAGAACTTCCTGACGGATAATTTCAATGCGACGGAAGCCAACTACCTTTATCTGGTCTATCCGGTAGTGGGTATCTTCCTGACCGGATTGTTTGTCCGCTACGTGGTGAAGGACGACATCAGTCATGGTGTTACCAAAATCCTATACGCCATCTCGCGGCGGCAGGGACGCATCAAACGGCATAACACTTGGTCGTCCATCATAGCCAGTTCCATTACCATCGGTTTCGGTGGTTCGGTCGGGGCAGAGGCGCCTATTGTGCTGACGGGTTCGGCTATCGGTTCCAATCTGGGAACCATCTTCAAGATGGAGCATCGTACGCTGATGCTATTGGTGGGATGTGGTGCTGCCGGTGCGGTTGCAGGCATTTTCAAGGCGCCGATTGCCGGTCTGGTATTTACGCTGGAGGTACTGATGATAGATTTGACAATGTCCTCCTTGTTGCCGTTGCTGATCTCTGCGGTGACGGCTGCAACTGTTTCCTATATCGTGACGGGTACGGATGCCATGTTCAAATTCCATCTGGACCAAGCTTTCGAACTGGAGCGTATTCCGTATGTCATTATGTTGGGTATCTTCTGCGGATTGGTTTCCCTTTATTTTACCCGGGCCATGAACTCTGTGGAAGGCGTGTTCGGAAGGTTGAGAACTCCCTATAAGAAACTGATAATGGGCGGTGCCATGCTGAGTATCCTGATATTCCTTTTCCCACCGTTGTATGGCGAAGGTTACGATACGATAGAATTGTTGCTGAATGGGATGAGCAATGCCGAATGGGACACGGTGATGAATAATTCCTTCTTCTACGGGCACGGCAATCTGTTGCTGATATACCTCATACTGATTATTCTGTTCAAGGTCTTTGCCTCGAGTGCCACGAATGGCGGGGGCGGTTGCGGCGGTATCTTCGCACCTTCGTTGTATCTGGGTTGTATTGCCGGTTTTGTCTTTTCACATTTCAGCAATGAAATAGAGATGACGGCTTATCTGCCCGAGAAGAACTTTGCCTTGATGGGAATGGCGGGGGTCATGAGTGGGGTCATGCACGCTCCGCTGACCGGCGTGTTCCTCATAGCCGAGCTTACGGGAGGATACGACCTGTTTCTGCCACTGATGATTGTTTCCGTCAGTTCCTATCTTACCATCATCATGTTCGAGCCTCATAGTATCTATTCCATGCGTTTGGCCAAGAAAGGAGAACTGTTGACGCACCATAAGGACAAGGCCATCCTTACCCTGATGAAGATGGAGAATGTGGTGGAAAAGGATTTTGTGACCGTGCATCCCGAAATGGATTTGGGCGAACTGGTAAAGGCCATTTCTGCCTCGCATCGCAATGTCTTTCCCGTGACGGATAAGGAAGGGGTGCTGATTGGCATTGTCTTGTTGGACGATATCCGGAACATTATGTTCCGCCAGGAGTTATATCATCGCTTCACGGTGGGAAAACTGATGACTTCGGCTCCGGCACGTCTGTATGATACGGACAGTATGGAGCAGGTGATGCGCACCTTTGATGATACGAAGGCGTGGAATCTGCCGGTGGTGGATGCGGAAAACAAATACTTGGGCTTCGTGTCCAAGTCGAAGATATTCAACTCGTACCGTGAAGTATTGGTACATTTTTCAGAAGACTGAGGACTTTTTGGTATTTACTATTTTACTATTTACAAGTTACTATTTGCCGTTCGGGGTGATGGGGCATTGTAAATCGCAAAGAAGATGCTTCGTACATTGTAAATGGTAAATTGTAAATGGGCAAATGAGTTGCCTCGCAAATGGTACATTGTAAATGGTAAATTGTAAATGAAATGGTGGAAAAGAAGAATTTGAGGATTGTATATATGGGTACTCCCGACTTTGCGGTGGAGGCTCTTCGTTGTCTGGTAGAAGGAGGTTACAATGTGGTGGGTGTCATTACGATGCCCGACAAGCCTGCCGGACGGGGACATAAGCTCCAATTCTCTCCGGTGAAACAGTATGCACTGGAACATAATCTTCCGCTTCTTCAGCCGGAGAAGCTGAAGGATGAGGCTTTTGTGGAGGCGTTGCGTGCATGGAAGGCCGATTTGCAGATAGTCGTTGCCTTCCGCATGTTGCCGGAGGTGGTATGGAACATGCCGCGATTGGGCACCTTCAACCTGCATGCTTCCCTGCTTCCGCAGTATCGCGGCGCAGCCCCCATCAACTGGGCGGTGATTAATGGTGATACGGAAACGGGCATCACCACTTTCTTCCTGAAACATGAGATTGACACCGGTGAGGTTATCCAGCAGGTACGGGTACCCATTGCCGATACGGACAACGTGGGTATCGTCCACGACAAACTGATGCTGTTGGGCGGTCGCCTGGTGGTAGAAACCGTAGATGCCATTCTTGCCGGTACAGTGAAAAGTATTCCTCAAGAAGAAATGGCCGTCGTGGGTGAACTGCGTCCGGCACCGAAAATCTTCAAAGATACTTGTCGTATTGACTGGAACCGCCCGGTGAAGCGTATTTACGATTTTGTACGCGGCCTTTCTCCCTATCCTGCCGCTTGGACGGAGCTGGTCCAACCCGGTGGAGAATCTGTTGTGGTAAAAATCTTCGAGACGGAGAAAATAGGGGAATCCCATCAACTGGTTCCCGGAACCTTGCAGACAGACGGGAAGACCTATATCCGCGTTGCTGCCGAAGATGGCTTTGTCGGCATCTGCTCCCTCCAGCTTCCGGGCAAGAAGAAACTGAAAACGGATGAACTGTTGCGCGGCTTCCGGTTGACGGAAGGATACGTGATGAAATAACTGATTGTCATTCAATGACTTCCTACTGCAAACTTACTGCATACCTTTTGCAGTGAGAGTTTTGATTTCCAATGTTAGGCTGAATTAAATCTTTTCTCTATATTTGTACATAACAAAGTTCGTAAACTTTAGAACATAACATTATGAAACCAATCATATCCCCTTCTATTCTCTCTGCCGATTTTGGTTATCTGGCACGAGACATTGAAATGATTAACGAAAGTGAGGCGGAGTGGGTACATATCGACATCATGGACGGTGTGTTTGTCCCTAATATTTCTTTCGGATTCCCGGTACTGAAGTATGTGGCAAAACTGTCGCAGAAGCCTTTGGATGTGCATCTGATGATTGTACAGCCGGAGAAGTTTATTCCGGAGGTGAAGGCTCTGGGAGCACATGTCATGAATGTGCATTACGAGGCTTGTCCGCATCTGCACCGCGTGGTGCAGCAAATCCGCGAAGCAGGGATGCAGCCGGCGGTAACGATTAATCCGGCAACTCCCGTGTCCTTGTTGAAGGATATTATTAATGATGTATACATGGTGCTGATAATGAGCGTAAATCCTGGCTTCGGCGGACAAAAGTTCATAGAGCATTCTCTTGACAAGGTGCGCGAGTTGCGTGAATTGATTACGGTTACCGGTTCGCAGGCCTTGATAGAAGTGGACGGTGGCGTAAACTTGGAAACCGGTGCGCGTCTGGTAGAAGCTGGAGCAGATGTACTGGTGGCAGGCAATGCCGTTTTCTCGGCTCCCGATCCGAAGGAGGCCATCCGTGCATTAAGGAATCTGTAATCCGTCTTCTGGATTGATAATCGACAGCTGGCAACGGCATCCTTTCCTTCGACTGTTGATGCCGTTGGTAGTTGGTATTTTGTGTGGAGATGCGTTTCCACACGTGCTTTCTGCATGGGAGTATGTGGCAGGTTTTCTGCTTTTTCTTTTTATTATAGGTAGATACAAGCATACCGGATGGGTGTATGGAGCGGCGGTATACCTTTTCTTGGGTGGTACGGGGGGCTGCTTGATGAGTTGGCAGCAGGGAAAGACGGTATTTCCCTTTTCGGGCAAACCTGCTGTTTATAGGGTTTGTATCCGCGAGCATCCCGAAGAGAGGGAGCGCAGCATATTGTGCAGGGTTGCCCTGCTGGGAGAGGTAGAGCAGGATACAGTTACGGGTTGCCCCCGGAATCATCTTTTTCTGGCTTATTTTCCGAAAGATTCTGCTACGGCCACTTTGCGCCGTGGTGATGAGTTGCTGGTATCTACCCGGCTTGCTCCTCCGGCGAACAATGGTAATCCCGACGAGTTTGACTATGCTCGCTACCTGAGGCGGAAAGGTTATAGCGGCACGGTCTACGTGGCTGACGGACATTGGCGGAAGACGGGGCATGATGCCTCCCGCACTGTCAGCCAGGTAGCACTGGATTATAGGGCGAAAGTAGTTGGCTTATACCGGAGTTTGGGTTTTGAAGCTGATGAATTGGCCGTACTTTCTGCGTTGACGGTGGGAGATAAAGAGGAACTGAGCGATGATATTGTGGAGACCTACTCCGTCTCGGGAGCCAGCCATGTACTGGCACTTTCGGGATTGCATATAGGGTTTCTGTATGCTTTGCTCTTGTTTGTGCTTCGTCCTTTGTGGAGGCGATGGCGGCGGTTGAAACCTTTGTTGCTCTTGCTTCTTGTCCTTTTTCTGGTGAGTTTTGCTTTTTTCACGGGATTGTCCTCCTCGGTGGTGCGGTCGGTCGTCATGTTCTCTTTGTTGGCGTTTGCCGGTTTGCAGCTGGAAAAGCCGCTGACTCTGAATACGCTGGCGGCAACTGCTTTCCTGATGCTGCTGTGCAAGCCGGTCTGGTTGTTTGATGTCGGTTTTCAGTTGTCATTCTCGGCGGTTGCAGCTATTGTACTTGTACAGCCTAAGTTATATGCCCTTTGGAAGGTTGACAATCGTTTCCTGCGATATTTGTGGGGACTTATGACAGTGTCTGTGGCTGCTCAGCTGGGCACGGCCCCTTTGGTCATTTTCTATTTCTCCCGTTTTTCCACTCATTTTCTGTTGACTAATCTTTGGGTAATTCCCATGGTGTCGTTCGTTCTGTATTCTGCTGTCTTTCTGTTGATGCTTACGCCGCTGCCTTTTGTACAACATCTGTTTGCAAGGGTAGTAGAGGCATTGGTACATGTCCAGAATGAAGTGCTCCGCTGGATAGAGCATCTTCCCGGCGCTGTTGTCGATGATATTTGGCTGGATATATGGGGTGTTTTGCTCGTCTATCTGTTCTTGGGGATGGCATATTATGGCTTTCTACGCCTTACGGTACGTAGAGTCTGCTTTGCGTTGCTGGCATTGTTGGCAGTGGTTTCCTGGCATTCCCTTTCCATCATGTCCAATGCTCCCCGGCAGGGGATTGCTTTTTATAGCGTGAGAGGTTGTCCCGTTGTCCATTGTATGGCAGACAACCGTCATTCTTGGTTGGCATGTGCCGATAGCTTGCCGGATATGCCGCGTCTGTGCCGTGCCCTTTCTCCGCATTGGAACCGCCTGCGTCTGGAGACTCCCCGATTGGTTGCCGGAGATTATACCACTTCCGGCTTATCCATGCGTAACCAGATTGTCTCTTACGCCGGTAAGCGCATCTGTCTTCTTTCCGACAACCGTTGGAGAAACAAGAACTCTTCCCATCCCCTTTCAGTTGATTATTTGTATGTCTCCAAGGGGTATCAAGGTGGGATAGAGGAACTTACTTCGCTCTTTTCCATGGGCATGGTGGTGCTTGACGCTTCTCTTTCAGACTATTATCAGAATAAGATTGCCAATGATTGCGTTCGCTTAGGTATTCCCTATCTTCTTCTTTCTCAAAAAGGTTCTTACCGCATATTGTTATAAATCACAAACTTTTCGTACTTTTGCCCCTTCAATTTGTTATAAACGCCAAATAGTAAATAGTCAATCGTCAAATAGTAAATAAAAATATGTTGACCAAAGTAATAGAACAATCCAAGATAGACCATTTCACCAAATGGTTTGACCGTGCAGACAAGATAGTAATCGTTTCGCATGTGGGTCCCGACGGGGACGCCATCGGCTCTTCTCTGGGCTTGTGGCACTTCTTCAGCTCGCAGGGAAAGACGGCGAATGTTATTGTGCCGAACGCCTTTCCCGACTTCTTGAAATGGATGCCCGGGAGCAAGGACGTCCTTCTGTACGACCGCTACAAGGAGTTTGCCGACAAGCTGATTGCCGAGGCAGATGTCATTTGTTGTCTGGACTTTAATGCTATCCATCGTATAGATGCCATGGGTGACGCTGTTCTTGCATCCCCGGCAAGAAAAATACTGATAGACCATCATCTCCATCCGGAGGATTTCTGCAAGATTATCATTTCCCATCCGGAGATATCTTCCACTTCGGAACTGGTTTTCCGCCTGATTTGCCGTATGGGCTATTTCAGTGACATTTCAAGGGAAGGAGCGGAGTGCATCTATACGGGTATGATGACGGATACCGGCGGGTTTACTTACAATTCCAATAACCGGGAAATCTATTTCATCATCAGCGAACTGTTGTCGAAAGGTATTGACAAGGACGAGATTTACCGCAAGGTGTTCAATACTTATTCAGAAAGCCGTTTGCGCCTAATGGGATATGTCTTGTCACAAATGAAGGTCTATCCGGACTATCATGCAGCCTTAATTTCTCTGACTAAAGCCGAACAAAGCCAGTTCGACTATGTGCGTGGAGATAGTGAGGGGTTTGTGAACATTCCTTTAAGCATCAAAGGGGTGATTTTCTCTTGCTTCCTGCGTGAAGATACGGAGAAGCCGATGATAAAGATTTCTTTACGTTCGGTCGGTACATTCCCCTGCAATCAGCTGGCTGCCGAGTTCTTTGGCGGCGGCGGTCATTTGAATGCTTCCGGCGGTGAATTTTATGGAACGATGGATGAGGCCCGCAAGGTCTTTGAGCAGGCTTTGGAGAAATACAAACCGCTGCTGAATGCCAAAGGATAAAAAAAGTTCAGTTGTAAAGGTTAAAAGTTACGAACTTTCTATCTGCAGCTTTCAACTTTCAAGGAAATCAGATATTTTTGTACGAAATTACTAAATAACAGAAATGAAGAAACTTACTTTATTCTTTTTTGCCTTACTTGCAGTTTGTTTAGCCTTCCAGGCATGCGATAATTCTAAAACTTATGCCGAAATGCTTGAGGAAGAAAAAGATGCCATCAAAGCGTTTATCAAAGACAGTAGTATTGTCGTTATTTCTCAAAGTGAATTCTATGCGCAAGATTCGACAACGGATGTAAGCAGGAATGAGTATGTGCAGCTGGCAAGCGGGGTGTATATGCAGATTGTGGATAAAGGTTCGACGAATCCTGCGGATACAATAAAACCGAATGATTTGGTTTTGGTGCGTTATGAAGAGCTGAACTTGCAGTCTGGATATTTAATGTCTAATCTGGATATACCGATACCAGATTATTTGGATGAATTCAAATATACAGTTACCTCGTCATCTATTGCCGGAATTTTCATAAAGGGTTCTATGCGTCTTGCCTATGGTACGTCTGTGCCTGCTGGCTGGCTGGTGGCTTTGAAGTACGTTCGTGATAGGGCGCATGTGAAATTAATCGTTCCTTCTAAAATGGGGCAACAACAAGCTATGGAGAGGGTTTATCCTTGTTACTATGATATTCATAAATTCCAAATTTGGAACTAACCTATA
>OHHR01000205.1_pt1 | contig 45281 bp, 42 predicted proteins | sample 1568021 | NCBI WGS metagenome assembly OHHR01 (sample SAMEA3879560, study PRJEB24766) | human gut metagenome | biome: human-associated habitat; feature: feces | place: USA | collected 1985/1987 | reverse complement strand
ATGGCTTACTAAGAGAATATTTCCCAAAGAAAACAGATTTAGCCGCTATCTCTGATGAGGATTTGAACAAGACTTTATATGGTATCAATCATCGACCACGAAAATATTTAGCTTAGAGAACTGCTTGTGAAGCTCTAATAGAAGAGTTCGAGTAAATGTTGCACTAATTCTTGCAATTTATCTTTGTCAAAAGTTTATTTGCTTCTTCTCGTATTTGGTTCTCGGTTTGTTTTGAAATAGATTGTGAACCAATCTTATAGCCAATCATAACAATAAAACTTATTACGATTAAACCTCTACTCCAACCAGAAATCGAACCTTCACTTTGTTAAACATGACTTACTTCTTTATTAGTGAAAGCCACATCATATCAAGATTAGTTTGGAGATTTTATCACTGGAAAAATATGATTAACTACAAATTATGGTATACTAGTGATAATAAATTGTTATCGGTAGGAATTTTAATTATGTCTCAATGGAATCAGTTTTTAACAGAGATTGCTAATTCAATTATTCAAGCTCACACAACTCAAAAATCACTTTCTATATACGTCCCGTTTGAAGATTCTTTATCAAAATCTTTAGCATTTGATAAAATATCACAAGAACTATTAGAAAAAGAAATTGAGGGGAACGGAACAGTACTATATAGTGATTTCGGAGAAAACGATATTACAGACGAGTATAAACTTTCATTTACAGAAAAATTTTTCAAACCTATTTCAATATCTGTTAATAGTTCTATACCAGGGTTCGGAACAGCTGGTATAGCATTAAAATATGATTCGACTAGAATAGAGAAGAAAATATTAGATAATAGCAACAACTATAGATTAATAATTCTGATCCAGCATTGGGAGTGGTTAGGTAGTGAACTAAAATTATTCTTTATACGCCTTATTAATAATACATCCTATTATGAAAAAAAGTATAATAAATCAATCATCATTGTAGTTGGAGACACAGAGTTCAAAAGTAATGATATTAGATTTTCAAAAAAATTGGATATTCACCATTTTGAATTAAATGATTTAAAAGACATTTTAGAAAATATACAAACTTCAAATATATCTAATGATCTGGTAGATAAACTTTATCCTCTAACAAAAGGAAACTTAGAGAAAATTTACAACGTTATTTCATTAGCACCTGATGATTCTAATATTGAAAAGTTATTGGACGATTTACTAAATACGATTGAGAAAGATTTTAGAGAGAATAAAATTGATATCGACTTCATATACCAGCTGTCTGTCCTACCTGAATATTTCAACCCCTATGATGCTGAAGAATATTTTAATTTAAAAACTTTCCAAATTGAAAAAGCAATTGATATCTTAATAAAATTATTAGTTTTAATTCCTGTAAAAAATAGAATAAATTTTTATAGCTTGATATTGATTATGAAAGATAAGCTCCTATTAACAGTTGAAAAAGGACAAAAAGAAATTTATAGGCGATACTATCAGTATTTATGTGGGAAAGAGCCCTTTAATTACAAATTAAAAATAGAAATTGTGGCAAAACTTAAGGAGAGTCAAGAATATTTGTTATCACTATATCTGCTTTGGCATGAACATTTATTGAATCAAAATGAGATACTCGAAAGCGAAAAAAATAGCTTAAATAGACTTGAATTTCTTACGAAAGAGACTAAATCAATATTTTTAAAATGTATTGAATACAAATATACAGACAATGCGAACTCTCTTTATAAAGAAATCTTACCCGAAAGTTCTCTACTATCTTCAATATTATTAAAAAATGATATTAATTTTCAAGGAAATACATCACAAGATTCTTCCTTCCATTCACTTTGCGATGCTCTTTATGACAATATACTATCCGAAAGTGCCAAAGATATCATTGTTGAACCTATTCACTATATTTCATGCATTTATATGTTACTCCCTCATTTAATAGATAAACTTAATGAAATTAATAAGTTTCAAGTTTTAAATGAAGACATTATCAATAGATTTTATACAACAAAAGATATTGAGCAAAGTGCACAATATCTTAAGAATATCTATCTAAGGAAAAGTTTTCTGTATAAAGATAATGATAGATCAATCAATGATGCAAATATAGCTTTAAAATTTTTTAGAGATATTGACGATACAATTGAACAGTATTATACTCTTGGTAGCCTTCTAGGTTTATTACTTATTTCTTCCGACTATGAGCAAGCATATCAGGTGAGACAAGAAATAGAATCATTATCAGATAAATATGATCTCCCAATATATTGGAAATCTAAAAATAATTTTATTTTATTGGACTTTCTTTCTGGATTTGAAGGAGAATTTGATTACTGGAAATCTCAATTTGAAAAGATTCTTGCTGAATATAATTTAAATGATGTGAGTAAGCATTTAATATATACAAATCTATGTTCAATCTCTTTATATTTTTCTAAAATAGAAAACTACAAATGCTATAAAATAAAACTTGAAGAGTTAATGGAAGTTGATGATTTATCTGACATCAATGATATTTCAATAGATGACTTTTACCGCTATTTTTTTGGTTGGTTCGAATTTTGTAAATTATTGCTGGAAAACAGTCAACAACTTGCTAAAAATAAGTATATGCAATTGCAGAATTTTTATCCAATAATCTTTGAATCAGAGAAAAAAATGCTTCTTGAAAAGCATCGTCGATATGGAAAAATTTTGGAATTTAGTATCAAGACAGGAAAGGAATTTTCTGAATTTCTATCACAATCTAAGTTCTCTTCAAAAGAATGGGCTTACTTTCGAAGGGGGCTTATGCTAACCGATATACAGTATACTAGTGCATTATAAACTACTTAATATTACTAGTTTGTGGAGATCAGTCAGTGTAAGTCCATGTTGTTCGAAGTTATAATTAAATGAACTATGTTTCGTAGTGTAAGGCATTGTTGCAACATCAAAAACGAAAAAACTTCTATCTGATTTTATCCTAAAGTCAACTCGCCCATAGGTAGTTATACCTAAATATTGGGCGAGTTTTTGTGTTGCTGCTTTTAATTTCTCACACAAAAAACTATCTTCTAAACTTTCAAAGATATAGTCATTATTATCTGACAATTCACTTGTCAAAATTTCGGAGTGAGTTGATATTTTAATTGGATCTAATATAATATAGTCTCCTCTAATATTAAAAAATGGAACTTCAACCTCAATGCCTTCAATAAATTCTTGAAGAAGAAAATCTTGAGTACCAACATTTTCCCAATCAAAATCATCTATAATGGAATCTTCCGACAAGTTGATACTTGCTGATTCCGAAATCTCTTTGCGAATATATTTTGGGGTTTCAAACACTTCTCCAAGTACCTTACCATTTTCTATACAGACCATTTTAGGTGTTGCAATATTAAACTTATTTGCAACAGCACCCCAAATAAATTTATTACGACAGAGAGATACTGTTAAAGCATTTGAGCCAGTATAATCAAGATTGAAATAATCACAAAATGACGGAATTAAAGATTTTTTTCCTTCTTTTCGGCCATCTCTAGCTAAATTATAGACCAATAAATCCTCCTTTGATAATTGAGGATAGTGTTTTAAAATATATTCTATGAAGTCTATTTCAGTATAAAAAATATTCACGCACAATCCCGTTTTTAATAGTGCTGAAGTAATCTCTTCAAATTCAGACAGCGAAAAAAACTCACTATCAGAAGCATGCTCAATTGTATAATAAGACATCCTTTTAGTTTGTTTTTGTAGATTAGCAACCAAAAATATATTGCTTTTGGAGCACTCTTTATCAAAATTTTGCAAATAAGATTGTAACAATTGCTTCATACCATATTCCTACCGATAACAATTTATTATCACTATACGAAGCACTCAAATAGGTTTATAATAGCATGATTATTGATAAAGGAGATTTTTATGGATTATAAACTTATTTCTACTTACTTAGATTATTGCAAAACTCATAAGCGTTTGAGTTCACACACGATTCGCGCTTATAAGAATGATCTTATGCAATTTTATAACTCAGACTATGATAATGTCGAATCCTATATAGAACAGTTGACACGATCTAACATAAAAACGAATACATTAAGAAGAAAAATTGCTTGTATGAAGGTGTTTTATAACTATCTAAAATACCAGAACATAATTGGAGAGAATCCCTTCAATCAATTGCGCTTTCAATTTAGAACTGAAAAAGTATTGCCTAAAACGATTCCGTATGACATTCTGAAAAGTATTTTTATATATTTAGAACGGAAAGTAATTGTATCTAAAACTGACTATCAAAAACAACACGCTGAAAGAAATCTACTAATTATTTCACTTTTACTTTCAACAGGCATCAGAATTTCTGAACTTTGCCACATTCATCTCAAAGACATTAATCTGTCCAATAAGACACTCCATATTATAGGAAAGGGTAAGAAAGAACGTATCCTATTTTTAGGAGATCAAAAAACATTCAATTTATTAGAAACATATATAAATAAAACAAGAAATGAATCCAATGATTTCTTGTTCCCAGGGAAACATTCACTTAAACCATTGTCAGAGCAAAGTGTACGTTTAGTAATAAAGAGAATCGTTGAACAAAATAACTTTTCTAGAACTATTACACCGCATATGTTTAGACATAGCTTTGCGACAATGCTTCTAGATAGTGATGTAGATATTCGATATATTCAACAAATTCTTGGACATAGTTCTATATCAATCACACAAATCTATACTCACGTATCTCATTCAAAACAAAAAGAAATACTTAGTTCTTTTAATCCCGTATCAGTAATTCATTCTGAAATCGAGTAAGAGACATTTCCAAAGTCTACAGCTCACTTCATCTTAAATTAATTTTTTTAGTTCGACTTTAGTTAATAGATTTTATACTCAACAAAAGCAAAAAACATATAAAACTTCACTTTGAATCAGCATTTATACTATATTCCGTATTAAGGACTCCATAATTGTTTTTCTAAAATACATCTTTCAAATATCCTTAAATATAATAAAAAGAGATGGGCAAATTCTCAATTCCTGAAGAAAATGGAGTAAATCTTCCCACAAGAAAACGCATAATTTCAAGTTTTTCAACACCTGATACTATGCGTTTTTTGGTTCTAAAAAATTTTCGCCCACCTTAAACAACTAACAAAAGTTATAAGTAGACTATATTTTAAAATTTTTGTACTAACAAGCATTTCAATTAGTTAAATCTTTAAATCTTTCTTCTCCAGATTTAAGCATATCCTTTTCTACCTGACTCCACTCTCCAAACAATAATTCATGAAGAACAGCTGCTGCTGATATTTCATCATCTCTCGAATCGTAAACACAGGTCATATCTCGTTGATAGATTTGGATTTGTTCAAAGATACCTAATTGCTCCAGCTGGTGGGTATTCTCAACTAGATTGTTCACTATCAGATCATGATGTTCTTTTGGAGTTGCGCGTGCTTGATTTGGATTGATAGCGTACAGTTCTTCGTATCGGATAAGGGTGCTCAGATAGGACAGCTTAGGCTTTGTCGCAATCAAGGCTAATTGTACTTCATATCCCTTACTTTTCAAGAGTTGTGCTGTTTCCTTTGGAACGTCAATCGTTCGTAAAGTTCCCTCTATCAAAAGATTGTATCCCAAATGACTCAATTCTGTTACTAAAGACTCTACCATTTTGCCTGCAAAATCTTTGGTGTATTCAACACTGTCTTTGCCATATTCTTGCTGCAGTTCTAAATAGTGTGGATGCTGAGAACGAAAACTATCGCCATCTATGATAACAATATTTCCTTGAAATTCTTTCTGTTTAATACGATGAATTGTAGTCTTACCGGCACCACTTTGCCCTCCAAGCAAAATCGCTATAGGTTGCTTACTGGACTTTTTTCCTCTTGTCAGCGAACGAAGATTCCTTGCTAAAGCATGTTTGAATTCGCTACCAGTATAATCTTGGATTTCCATTAGGCTACCATCCGTTTTTCAGATATCTCTAACATACGTTCAATTCCATCCAAATAGCCGCTATATCTCTCTATTTCACCAAAAGTTTCTACTAAATAGATATTCGTATGAATCAAGTCAGATAGATCATTACTCATTAAAATCCAAGGATTAGATTCATCATCAATGCTAATTCCCTGACTATCTTGATAACGATAGAGTCGAGATAGTAGATTAGCACCTCTTTCTTTCACAATTTCAATTTTTAAAGTCAATTCATAATCTTCAACAGGATTGAGCATTTTATCTTCTCCTACAATATCGACATAAGATACATTAAACTTCTGACAAATGATGTCTATTAGTTCTGTAGATACTGAACTAGTTCCATTTTCATAACGGCTCAAGCTATTTCGAGAAATTCCTATAATTCGGGCAAATTCGGGTTGTGTTAAGCCATGTGTTTTACGTAAGGATTTTATGTTTTTTCCAATCATAGCAAACTCCTTTTATTTGATACCACCATTATAACATTTAGAAAAAGCAAATGCACCATTTTTGGTGCGTTATTGACTATTTTTCCTAAATCTCTCTAAATTCTTCTCTAATTGTTCCTTATGAAGTTGATTCTTAGCTTCCTTTAATGTGTCGTCCAAAGTTTCTTCTCTATAAGTTGATTTTCTTTTAAGTTGTTCGGTTTCTTGATTTGGAGTGAAAATGATATCTATCAGTAGGTCTATTTTTTCAAGATCTGGGACGGACATATCAGATAGTCGATGAATTAGCTTCTTAAATATATCACCATTGTCTTGGTTTTTCTTAAAAAATGTTGTAAACATCTATAATCTCTCAAAAAAGCAGCCTATCAGGACTGCTTAGTATAATTCGGAAATCGCATCATAAATGGACTGCAATTTCTTAGATTCTCTTTTGCGGCCTTGACTTCTTTATCAATCATTAGGTCATTTGAGCCGGCCACTTGTTGGATAGTGTCTAGAGCTTGTTTGAGTTCTTCTTCATCCTGACCAAAGACACCAATCAAGAAGACTGTTTGAAACAGTTTATCTCCTGTCTCTGTCATGGTTTTTAATAGCTCCTCAGCTTCATCGATATTGCTTTCTAATACATGACCTACTTTTTCCAAATAGATACCTGTACGAGCTAGTTTTTGTTGTTCCCCAATCTTTTGGGATTCCATCAAGGTCTTCTTTGTTCGTAGTTTCTTCATGGTATCTGCTTTGGTCGAACTTTGTGCATGGAGACTCACAATCTTTTGATACAAACGATTCAATTCACTTGGATAGTGAAACTCTCCCGCAAACATTTTTCTGGTTAACTCAATCCAGCTGATATTTCTTTCAGTTAAAATAATGGACAAGTTCTCCCAAAATCGTTCAGCCATATTGCTTCTCCTTTAGCTAGATAAATAATGTGTTTGTGCCATGTAAATCAATTGTTTCGTATCTCTTGGCAATAGAGCTCTAGTCTCTTCCAAATTCAGATTTGGATAAACTCGCTTATTTGAAACCGCAAGAGGAAGTCTGATGGTTAGTTCAGGATTTTTTAAAATCATCTCAACGAAATCCGTTAATCTTAGATTGTCACGGTTCTTAAATCGTAATAAATTGGGAGATAAATACTCAAAACAATCTGAAGAATAGCTCATCATTTCAATTAATTTGTACTTTGTCATTTCAGAAATAGAATGAGGAGTGACCTCTATGCCATACTTTTGAAAGAAATCCAAAAGAAGTTGATTTCTTTGGCTATTTTTACTTAGATAGAGATCAATCATGAGAGACCTCCCAAAAATTCGGTTCCCTTTGATATTCTGAGACGATTAAGGAATCTAATAAATTTGCGAAGTTAATCGGTTTATTGTCTTCATCATAAGCTTTTACAGTTACTTGGGTTGTAAGTATTCCCTCTTTTCCCTCGGCTCGATAGCCTTGTCCATATAAAACAAAAACAAGATTTTGATGATCATCTACAAAGGCATCAGCTCCGTTCTTTATATCCTGACTTTCAAGGAATTCCATAATGTTTTGAGATAGGATTCATAAAATAGTGGGTAGTTGTATTTTTTATGGTAATCATCTAAAAATGTCACTTCAAACTCACATGGATAATTGGGCATCAAAAATAATTGTTCATCCAGCTGTTATTTTATTATTTATCTTACCTATTATATAGAAGAAAAATAGTTTTATTTGTAGCTCACAAAATCAAGAAAAATTCCTTCTATTTTCTATTATGCTTTTTTTATTTTATTCTAGACTACTTTTTCTGACCAACTTAAAAAGTTAACGCGTCACTCTCATTCTCGCTTTAAACTTTTCAAAATTGAAAGAAATATGTGTAAAAAACAACATAATATCATAAACGAAAGGAAAATATTCTTTTATGATAAAAAAACATAGCGAAAAAGATCTCATTAATAATGAGCAACATATCTATGATTGTTTTTCCAACACGACCGCTTTCTTAGGATTAGATAGAGTTGAAGTTAGCATAAAAGGAAAAATAAAGTTCGACGGAGCTAAGTTACAAATTTTCTCAAATAATAATAAAAAAAAACACTGTTATAAAATATATTGATTCACGATATGAATATATGTGATAATTACAGCACATATTGAAAATGAACAAAATAGTTTTGGAGGTATTGATCAATTTATCATAATTGATTCAATTTCTGAATCGCAAAGTGAACTATCTGAGCACCTTTTGATAATCAAAAGAAATTAGGATTCTCACATCCCAAATCATATGCAAAATGTTATGTATACGGAAAAGGCATTCATATATTCGAAAAAATAATTCTAATTGGATTGAACTTATTGTTAAGGACAATTTTGACTTCACAGTCAAACTCCAATATAGTAAAAAAATGCGAGTATCAGACATAAATTATGATGTAGGTGACAATCTATTCATATATGCTTTAATTATTTCAAGCGAAAAAACAATAAATCAAAAAAAGCGTTCATATTTCAATCTCATAGCAGAGGATATGATATACAAAACCAGTCTAAAATAGAGAAACAAAAAAAATGCCAAAAATAAATTTGGCAGTTTTTTTGTTAGGGAACCTATTAATTCAAACAGTTTCTCATAATCGCTTATCGCAATAAAAAACCGGTATAGTAGGATTCCGCAATTAAATAGCTATATGACTATTATTTATTGATAATTTAAAAGCATTGCCTGAGTACAAACAAAAGAAATTAATCACAGCTATCAATACTATTATGACTGAAACAAAATAACAGAACCTTTTAAACTGACAACTACTTTAGGTTAAAATAGAATTTAATTAAAAGACTTATCTCTATGCAATATAGAGATAAGTCTTTTTAGCTTTCTTTATTTATCATTGTGACCTACAAACCGATTTTTATTCCATACGAAAGTACATCCTTGTTTCAGAAATTTACAGATTTAAATCTTATCTTCATAAGTGAATTTATCTATAGATATTTTAAAACATTAAATGTGTAGTAAAGTCGCCAAGAGATCACTAATATAAGTAGGCTTGAATACAGAAAAGATAATGTATCTGATAAATCTGTTCTTCTTTCTTGAAATAAGTGAATGTAAATACTACCTCCTACCAACTTACACATAATAACATTCAGCAACATTTTGTCCAATTCCTTTAGTATTCATATAGAATATTCAACCTTCAATAACGTCATCTTTTTGAATTCTGTTTGCTAATATTTTTGATATTATAGTTAGGATCACCAATGTAATCAATATAATTAAAATAATTATAAAATTATTTATTTGATATAATAGTGCTACAAAATTCCCTACTACAGATACTAAAATCACCGATGCAACTACTGATGTATTACTTGACTGTAAAATTTGACCGAATAATTGAGATAATAAAATTATAGCAAGTGAGAATAACGTTGAGAATATAACAATAAGCATAACTTTAAAAACATAACTCAGGAAGCTGATCATTGCAAATCCCGATACATTTACAATAAAATAAAATATGAAATTCTCAAATAATACAACAGGGAAAAAATTAAATACAAAATAAGTACACAAAGCACAAACTTTACCCCAAAATATACTTAAACGACCACCAGGAAAAAGATATGTTTTTTCTCTTGCTTGCTTAATATAATGGTTTAGTAACAACCGATTAAACAGTACAACTCCATAAACAACCGCAACTGAGAATGTGACTGTTGTTGCCAACGCCATTACTCCAGTAGAAGAGTTTAAAATAGTCTGTGATTCAGAGGAATCAAATCGTCCAACCAAACTAAAAAATATTAAAAAACTGAAATGTACAATAATATTTGTCCAGAGCAAACCGCTAAAATGCTTTTTATTTCTTTTCAATTCATAATTACTTTGATTCAACATAAATTAGCCTCTACTTGATATTTTTGATATAAATCTTCTAATGTTTTTAAATCTCCAGATTTCATTTCTCTAAAATCAGATGTTTTTACTATTTTTCCGTTTTGAATCATGATAACTTTATCAATAACACTCTCTAGTTCTGCAAAGGAATGACTAGAAACAATAATCAATTTATCCTTCTGTTCTAACTCCACTAAAACTTTTTTTAATAACGAAATCCCCTCCCTATCTAAACCATTAAAAGGCTCGTCAAGTACTACTATATCAGGATTATGTAAAAGAACCAGAGCAATATTCAACCGTTGTTTCATACCTAAGGAAAGCATTGAAATTTTATCAGTCAAAGAAACAGTTAAACCAAATTCCTTTAAATACTTTTCTGCTTCAATGCATGCCACTCCATAGTATCGAATATGTTGTTCGAACACCTCTTCAATTGTCAAAGAATCATAGCTATCTGGAAAAGGAGAAATAAAACCAATTTTTTTCAAAAATTCATTTATGTTATTTTTAGTTACTAACTCGTTATCGATATAAATTTTTCCAACAAATGAACTTAAACCTAATAAACATCTAAATAATGTTGTTTTTCCAGCTCCATTTTCTCCAATAAGTCCATAAATATGTGAAGAAGTCAGTAAAAGATTGATATTATTTAATAAAGTTTTCTGATCTACTACTTTTGTTAAATCAGTAATTTCTAGTACTGTCATTTTTATTTCCTCCTAGATAATATCGTTAATGATAGAGAGAAGCCTACAATTGCCCAAGCAAGTAGAACAATGAACTGCTGAGAATTGATTTGCTCTAAGTCAAAAACACTTGCTCTAATCACCTGGCTTGAAGGTACAAAAGGTAAATAGTTATAAATTTTTTCTGTCCATTCAGGCAGTCTATTTGGAGAATAAATAATCGGTGAAAATAACAATCCTCCAATCATGATAAGTTGACTTATTAGTGATACAAGATTAGAGGGTAGCAAATAAGCAATCGCAAATCCTACCGAAAGCAAAGCAAATATGATCAATAAAATTGAAAGCATTGCAAAGACATCAAAGGAAATATCTAACCCAAATCCGAATCTACTAATTAGTAAACTAGATAAAATACCTGGTAGACATAGTAACCCCCAAATAAATAAATCTGAAAGTAAAATCCCTATTCTAGAGACCGGTAATGTTTTTTGATAGTCATAAACTCCATTTTGCTTAGCTTCACTAACAATTTGGGGAGCTAATACACAAGTTACTGCTATCACATTAATTGCTATTGCTCCTGTACAAAGATAAGACATCGTAATCGTATCATTGGCATTTGTAATGAATAAAAATCCGTAAATTATTGCAATGGATAATATAATTTGTACCATCACAAACACTGGAATATAATACTTATGTCGAATTAGACTCCACCTTACCAAGCCCCAAAACTTAGACTTATTTTTTTGATTGTTATTCATCAATATACTCCTCATAATCATCTGATAAACTTTTCAATTTTATATCATAAGAAATAATTTTATCTTCCCTTAACCACTCTAAAATCAATGATAGAGTTCTTTGTAATTGATTATCTTCTACAGAAAAACTCATACGTTTTTCAAACTTATCATATCGGACAGAAGTTTGATGTGAATAGTTGTCCAAAAGGCTTTCATCAGCTAGTAAAATAGATACTTGATGTAAAATATGCCGCTCTTTCTTAATATCTGATACATTCACATCTTTTTGAATCTTTCCTCTATCAATCATTAAATAACGATCAGAATATCTTTCTACCTCAAATAGATTGTGAGTTACAATAATAACTGTCGCTCCATTATTTGCTAGAATGCGTAGATATCTCCACATTAGTGTACGCCTAAATGGATCTACATCATTTGTTGGTTCATCTAACACTATAATAGAAGGAGTATCAACAACCGTCATAGCAAAGGATGTTAAACGTTGTAAACCACCTGATAATTTTTCACCTGTGGTAGATTGCCATTTTTCAATCGCAAGATAATCCATTAACTGTTTTGAACTTTTATTTAACTCTGATTTTTTCATTCCTTTCAAAAGACCGATACATTCAATTGCTTCTTTGATTGTCACTCCTTTAATTGGAACTTGAAACTGCGGCATAGAAGAAACTAATTCTCGTGCACGATTTGGATGATTTGTAATATCAAATCCGTGAATATAAACTGTACCACTGTCAGATGAGACTGTACCATTTAATTGATTTAAAAAGGTTGTCTTTCCTGCCCCATTATGTCCAACTAAAGAAACAATTTCTCCACTATAAAAAGTAACACTAACATCATCTGTAACAGTTTTTGTACCATATGCTTTTTTTAAATTTTTAACAATAATAGTTTCTTTTTTCATATATACCTCATGATTTTTAGTATGAAAAATATAATTATCATGTATATTACAATAGTAATAATTGTGCTAATTACCTGACATATTCTCCATAGAAATTTCTCACTATCACTCAATGAATTCCTCTCAATTTCATATTCTATTTTCAATAATGGATTATCTATTAACATAAATAATAATAAACGTCCATCGGTGGAGTTATATAGACGAAATTGCCACAAAATACGAAGAAGCATTATATAGATAAACAGAGTTAGAAGTGGGCTAGCTATTCTATCACTTGCTAAGAATAAAGAAGCTAAAATTATACTGTCAGTTATTACTCCACCAAGTATCGCTATAGCCCTAGAAAATAGAGGCCAAAACCATACATGAGTTAAATTAACTGTTGCGACTGATTTTTTTAGAGAAAATCTTAGTGACTTTGCAATTCCCTTAAAATTATTCGAAAAAAGAATATGCATAATTTCATGAAAAATAGTTGTTAAAATTGAAAATACCACAGCAAATAATACAACGAATGTTAAGTTTTCATTCTTAAAATCATATGTAAGAAAACTCAAACTTCTTATTTTCGTGAAAATAACAGTAAATGATACTATTCCTAGTATAACAATGAATGTTCTCAAAATTTGTAAGTATTTTGTGTTATGACATGGGATTTCACCATCTCTTTCAAAGAATAAACTCTCTTCTAATAATTTATAAAGTTCACTATTCTTTTCAAGATCAGGCAATGAATTTATAATCGTTCCCTCCCATGTATCTTTATCAAATACCAACAACTCTGATCCATTAGAGTATAATAAATATTGATCCTTCTTTGTTTTTCTAAAATAAAGTGATTTTGATAGAGGATGACTTACTAAATATTCTCCTTTAACTATTCTCATAGTACCTAAAAATTTCCCATTTTTGGGAATCACCATTTCCACATGTTGGGCAATCATCAGAGTATCTTTCCCATGAAGGATGAGTAAATGATGATCCGTTTTCATAATTGATTTCATACTGTGTACTTAAACTACTTGGTTTAGCATAGCCAGTTAAGACACGGACAGCTTCATCCACAATTGCTGCAGTTAATTGAAATATAGCTGGTGCATATGCTATTGTCGGAGGATTGAATTCAATATTTCTAAAGCCTACAAATTGTTCCACAAACTTATCATCATGTAAAGTATAATGGATATTTAAACAATCAAAGCAACCAGTCACTTTAGGAATTACAGAAAAGACTCTTCCTCGACTAACTTGAGAAGCCCCAAATACACATGGTAGTCCCGCTTTGATAATTGCTTGATTGACCGTTTTTTGAACTTGAAACGGTGGCTCATCAATCACACATATAACCAAATCAATACCATCAGTAAACTGTAAAATATCTTCCACAGATTCAATCTTTTTATTAAAGCCTTCAACATTAATTGTAGAGTTCATTTCTTTAAGTGCATTCACAGCAACATCAACTTTTAATTTTCCTAAGTCTCTTTCTTTATATAACAACTGCCTCCCCAAATTACTCTTTTCAACTCTATCATAGTCAACAATTCGAATAGCTTTAGGTCCTAAGCCGGACAATAATGTTAATATATTTGAACCGCCACCACCAAGACCTAACAATAAGATTGAACTTGAACTAATTTTCTTTTGAATATCAATTGCATTCCTGTCATAAGTCATGTATCTACTAAAATAATTAATATTAGGATAATAACGTTCATCTATCTTTTCCAAATTATCGTCAGGAGTTTCTTCAATTAAATTTTCACTACTTAAAATATCAAGTCCATCAAGTACATCTTCTTCTGTTAAATCAGGAAAACTTTCAGTCATATGCTTAAAAATTTCTGTTATAGGTCGTCCATCTAGTAACTTAACAAGTTCAAATAACTTTCTCTCTGGGTCTTCGAACTCTGTGGTAATTGAAAGCTGCGCTCCTATCCGAAATAATTCATCATTTAATTGATATACTGGATAAATAGGTTTTATTCTTGGTCTAATATATTGAAATTTCATATTTTCCTCTCCAAAAGTTACCAAATCAAATAATTCCAAACCGTCAAATATATTGATAGTTTCATCATTTTTCTATAATAGTTAAGGTATTAATCTATAATGAAAACGCATGACACGTCATGCGTTTAATAAAATTATGTACAGAATTTTAAAAAAACAGCGCTATTACGATTTAATAAACATACAGTACAGATTTTTCTCTGCAGAAAGTTCAAACAATAACTGCGACAGCATTAGACAACAATCCACCAAGCTGTTGCATTTGCACTCTCAGCTTTACGTACTTTAATATTCTTCATACATCTTACTCCTTTCTATTTAGTTAACAAAATAGAAAATATTCTCCAAACATACCTCAGGTATGTACATATAGTTTAACATACCTGAGGTATGTGGTCAACCACTTTTCTATTTTTTTTATTTTTAAAATATTCCATTTACTACTCACTGGTACATAATACTTTAAAAAATGCTATAATATGAATGACTAATTGTTCTTCTAAGTAATTAAACTCAACTTTCTTCTTTCAATTATTTAGTAGAGTACATCATTTCAAGAAAGGTGTTGATTTTGTAAATAATGGAAAATACAAGAGAACTAATACTTGCTGTTGCGACTGAACAATTTTTAAAAAATGGATATGAAAAAACAAAATTATCTGATATTATCAATGGTCTTGATGGTTTAACAAAAGGTGCTATCTATCATTATTTTGATTCAAAAGAGGATATCTTTAATGAAGTCGCAAATAATATTGGTAAACAAAATAAATCAATATTTGATGCTATTAAGTATTCAAATGATATAAATGGATCTGAAAAAATTACAAAATTAGTCTCTCTAAGTATCAACAATGAAATAATGGAAACAATTACTTCAATTACACCTAAGTTAATTCATAGCCCTAAACTTCTGACTTCATTTCTTGAACAAATGCAAAAAGTAACTATTCCTGAATACTTCATTCCAATTATTAAAGAAGGTATCGAAGATGGCTCAATTATTGCAGATAATCCAAACGAGTTGGCAGAATTACTTGCTGTACTTTTAAATATATGGTTAAATCCTTTAATATTTAATACGTCTAAAGAAACACTCATTTCAAAAATTAATCTAATAAATATTTGTCTAAATAATTTCAATATCAAAATTTCTATATAAATAGAAAGAGCCTCAGATAATGTGGCTCTTTCTATTTTTTCTACAATATCAACCTGATATAAAATAAAAGTACTTAAAATTATATCCTTTCCCCTTTATTCATTCTAAGTACTATTTAAATACAACACTTTCTGAGTTGAACAATAGTTTACCGCTAGAGAAACGAAGTTGAGAACTCCTTAAAAATCTTTTTTCAATCACTTCATCTACTGCAGCATCGTCAAAATGGATATCTTCTCCGACTTTTTTCAAACATCCCGCTTCACTGGAATCAAGCAAACTGAAGATCATCGCTAAATCTGGAACTTCTCCGACACCAGCATATTTAAATAATTCGGCTAAAGGAATGTAATTGGTTAGTGTCTTCAATGGTAAATTCTGAATGTATTCCCTGCAACCTTTCATGAAGGCTAATTTTTTTACTTCATTTTGTTGTCGTTTATTTGTCAAACTAGAGATCCTGACTTGGACTTCTTTAGAAGCTAGCTTATTTTGTCCCGCAAGCAACATATCAAATAACATATATTGATAGTACGTTGATATCACATCTTTAGCTATGGATTTAGCTTCAGTCTCTGGTTTTCCCTCTTCGATTAGCTTTCTCCAGAGTTTATCAGAAATATCTCTAGTTGCTTGATAAAACCATGGTGATCCAAACTTCTTATATCGAGTAATTGCAAATGGTCCTTCTGAATCAATCATATACTCAATAATGGTTCGGCATAGGTCATCATTAAATTCATAAATAAATGATTCTAACTTTTCTTCTAGGTCTTCTAAAGTAATTATCTTTGGATTATTGGCTGCTGTTGTCATTGTCCTACTCTTATTGTCAATCAAAAAAATTGGTATTTACTTCGTTACACTTGATTCGTAATTAATATTATCTTGTTCCTAAAATATCGTCAGTAGATACACCAAAATACTCGGCTATAGCTATAACGTTTTCCATACGTATATTAGCTCCATTCTCCCACTTGTCAATAGTCCCTGCATCGACATCTAGGTCATGAGCTAATGTTTTCTTTGACAATTTCCGTCGTTGTCTCAAGTCCGAAATAATATTTCCCATGTATATATAACCTGCCTAATCAATATAGTCCTGAAATGATTTTACTATTTTTATGGCAAACAATCAAGAAAATTTCATAATAAAATTACACCTAACTCATATTTTTTTAATTAAAAAGCTATGATTTTCTACTAAAACATGGATTTGTTTTAATTATAACTTAGCGTTAAATTAGTAATTATTTCATTTTCATTCAGTTTGCCACCGTCTTATATAGCTATTTTATACAGTCTATAAAGTCTTTTGAATACTGTTATTTCTACATTTGTTTATTGTTTCTAAAACTGCTATAATAATTTTGATTATAAAAAATTATAATTTTTTTAGGAAGATGTTATAGGGATAATACATGAAAGAGTGTAAGGATAGTAATAATTTAATGGGGGAAATGTTTACTGACCGATTAATTAAACTCCGACAAGCTAGAGGTTGGACTAAAAAGGAATTTAGTGCCAAAATAGGGAAAACACAACAAACTGTTGGAAAGTGGGAAAATGGAAGTAATGCCCCTACATTTAAAGATCTTGTGAAGTTAGTTGGATTATTTGGGGTGACGTCAGACTACTTACTAGGATTATCGGACTCACCAAGCAAGTATGCTTACCCACCAATTAACGACAATAAGCAAGAGCAAGTAGAGGAAATGTTTAAGGAGCTTGATGAAGGAAACCAAGACGCGACTGTTGATTTCATAGAAAATCGATTAGATAATCAGCACATCTCTAAAGAAATCAAAGAAAACGACATTAAAAAACAAATAGGCATTAACGAGGAACGACCAACAAAAAGGGTCAGTATTTATGCTAGAGTCGATGCACAAGGCTTTGAATTATCGGAAGTCCCAGTTGAATGTCTTGACTACCCTGTGCCTATTCCAGTACATGATATAGCACTTAAGGTTGTCGGTAATTCCATGGAACCTATTTTTTTCGATGATGAAGTGATATTTGTTATGAAGAACTCTATCCTCCGAACAGGTGATATCGCTATTGTACGGTTAGATAGTCGGTACTACGTAATGAAGGTATGTAAAAATAGTGAAAATGGTGACATTGTTCTTAACTCGCTAAATACTGATGAGACAGCTATCACTCTTATCAAGAAGAAAAGCTGCACTATCTTTGGTAAAGTTGTCCTAATGTAAGTTTGGTCTTTAAATAGTAAAGAAGTATAAGTAAAACTTTATGATCCATATAATAGCGAATACAAGAGAAAACGGCAACCCCTATGGAGTTGCCGTTTTCTGCAGTACATAACTTACAGAAATAAAAGAAAGTAACTTCATTATACTTTCTTTCTGCTAAAATCTCAATAGTTGCAAAATATATCTTAACTAAACCTTCAACTATTTTTTTAACAATATGAATCTCAAAATAATAAGGAGAAACGTAAATTGACTTAGATCAGTGATTTTGATAAAATTGTGTTAGTAAAAAGAAGTTGAGGAGTCACTCAACTTCCATGTAGAGCCGTTTAAAAGACGGTGGCTAGTTTAAACGAAAATAATCCATCCGTCTTACTTCGCCAAAAGTGGGGACGGATTATTTTTTGTCATCGTCTTTAAAGAGTTTGTAGCATAAACCTTTTAGAGCGATGGTAAAACTACCAAAGCCTAGAATGGTTTACACAACCTCAAACGCTGCCAAAACTACTTTCCTTTCTACCGGATTTTGAATGCTTGCCCATAGCAATCACTTGTAGTATTGACTTCCTTTATTTGAGTGTAAAATGAGCTCTTCTTTGTTTGAAGATTATAATTTCAAGCAAAGTCAACGAATCCATAAAGGGGTTGGCCTATTTTCTGACACACTTGAAAGCTTGTTTGATTAACACTCCGTAACTCTACTTGAGTTTTTACACAAAATTATTGACAGTATCTTGCAGAGTTATAGTAAACGTGAATTAAATATATTTATCAAACTTTAGGATAATTAAGGATGCATTATATCAGTCTGTCCCAAAATCAACATTTGACAAAATAGTGGGAACCAACACTATTCAAAAATTTGAACAGTTAGAGAAAATTTTATAAAATCAAAGCCTTGATTTGCTTTTATGTTTTTGTTATGATTTACACTATCGAATAGGGGTGTAGTACTGCGGTCTATGCTCAAAAGGGGGGATGCTTCCACCCTTTTATTTGGCTCTTTTTACCATATACCAAGCTTATCAAGTCTTTAAGAATAAATGAGACAAGACAGTGCTATTCTGAGGTTACAGCTTTATTTTCAAAACTTATTGAGCCATAAAAGAGTATACGAAAATAACACCTCATCTGGTATGTTTTAAACTAAAATATATCAAAGCCATATAATAGAATCCATCAATAAATGCCTGACCCCTTCCATTGCGAATAAGAGATGTTTTTCATAATGTTTTTAGTGAACATACCACGAGTATCAATAACCATAAAAGTTTTTTTATAGTCATTATAAAACATAAAAACAGACTCTATTTAGGGGAACATAAATCCTCGAAAAATATTGCAAATTTTTAATCATCTTGATATAATCACAATTGTAGGCTTACACACCATACAATAATAATTCAATCTTCCCTTAGTCTCTAATTAACTTCTATACATAGAGGCTTTATACTTACATTATTCGTCACATAAAAATTTTATGTGAGTGCCTACTACTAACTAGGGTATCTCCCTAGTTTTTTTGCGCTTTCCTTTGAAATATTTTATTTGACTCTTTTCTACCATTTATCAAGTCTATCAAGGCTTTAAGTAAAAAAAGAGAGAAGACAGTAGCTATTCTGAGGTTACTGTCTTATTTTTAACACTTTTTGATCCATAAAAGGGCATGCTAAAAAACACCTCATCTGGTATTTTTTGAAACAAGGTGTTACCCTAATACGGCATAGACAGCCTTATCGATTTTGGGTCAAAGAGTAATCGTAAAGTTTGTTATGCGTAATGAGGTAAAACATTGTCTGAATGAGACGATGTATAGAGGCAATCGTATGTGGCTTAGTTGAAGCTATTATCAATTGTCTTTTTCGTTTCTCATAAAAGTTAGCGATATGGCAGGGATTAGTATGACTAGCTGAAGCAATGTTTTGAATGCACTTGTACAGAATTTTTCTTGCATAAGGATTCCCATGCTTAGTGATATGCTCTTGACCTAGGAAATCTCCCGATTCATAGTGTTTGAGAACAATACCGATAAAAGCGTTGATTTGATTAGCAGACTTAAAGCGACGAATGTCTCCTAATTCGCCAATAACGCTTGTAGCCGTTGTTTCTGCGATACCAGGAATTGACCGTAAGATGTCATACTCTGGTAAAGGCTGAACTAGAGCTACCATGTTGTTTAAGACAACTTGTCTGCGTTCAGAAAGACGAAGCAATTCTTGAGCATAGTAACGGACCTCTTCCATCATGGGAGAGGTTTTCTTGACCGCACAAAAATATTGTTTAGCGAGTTTTATAAGTTTATCAGTCAGGTAAGCAATACGCTTTTCAGAGATGCGTTTGGAGGTAGATTGATGGATCATCTCACACAAGTCACTTTGAGATAGGCTCAATACAAACTCTTTGCATGGAAAAGCCATCACTAAGTTCCAATATTGCTCTCCAGTAGGTGTGGATATTAGCTTCTCCAATTCAGGAAAAGTGACTTGTAGAACCTTGTGCAGACGATTTTTAGCTCGAACAAGACCTTCATTCATATTTTGATAGAAACGGCTTAAATCACGTAGATGTTGATAAACTTCTTGCTGCACGTAAGTTGGTTTACGATTGTGCACAAGCTAAGAATTAGCCAACTTTTCAGCGTCAATTTTATCTGTTTTACGAACTCACAAACTGTTCAATTGCTTCTTAGCTTCCAGTGGATTTAGCTGTGTGTAAGCGTAACTATATTCCTCAAGGAAGGCTTGAAGACGTCGAGAATAGACGCCTGTAGCCTCAAATATAATATCAGGGCTATGAACAGTTTTCAAGTCGTCGCCCAACAGGCGATTGAATCCAATGGCATCATTGAGTATGGTGTAGCCATGAACCTTTTCACCGTTGACTAAAATTGCCACCTCAGAACTTGTTTTACTTACATCAATTCCAAATACTGCACGCATGACATTACCTCTTTTGTCTTGAATGGTTCCTTATTTTAGTGATGTCCTTTTCAATACTCGACGTCTAGCATCCAACATACTTTGATAATATTCCATCTAAAACAGGTATCTTGCCAGTTTGTCAAGCGACATCTAACGCCATTGAGCCCTACGACTTTACAAGACACCACTACTTTAACATAAAGAAAAAGTAGTGAGTACTCTCTCCCGTCGGAGATTTCTTCACTACTAATCTTAGTATGTTCTATTTCACATAATCCCTAACAAATACAAAGATAAAGCTTAATTAAGTTGTTTGCCTACAACTCAGAAGTCCATAAAATACCCTAATTGCTCAGCTTTGTAGATAGCCTCTTGCTTATTATTTACTAGAAGTTTTGAATAGATATGGTTCAAATGATTAAATACTGTTCTCCTACTAATTTGTAACATTTCCTCTATATCTTTAACAGAGAGACCTTTCTTACTCAAATTTAAGATTACTATTTCTCGGTCAGTTAAAGCTTCAACATAATCCTGAGATTCAATTTGTTCAAAATACTTTTTCCCAGAATCCACTTTCTTTAAGATAGAGATGAGTTGTTTAGGGTCTATATTTTTATCTACAAAACCGTATGCCCCTATTGTTTTTGCTCTCTCTTCATAGATTGACTTAACATATCCTGTCAGCATAACAACTTTCAAGTTAGGAGTAGACTGTATGAGTTCCTCCGCTATCTCCAATCCATTCTCTTTAGAAATATTTGTTAGATTAATATCAAGTAATATAATATCGTATTTAGATAAATCAATCGTCACATCGTTAAAATTAGAAGTAACTGTATCTATAACATCTACCTCATCATACTGTTGGCATAACAGTTGGATACTCTTTGCAAATAGTTTATGGTCATCAATTAATAAAATCTTCATAGCACAATTTCCAATCAATGGGAAGTAATATTCTGATATTGTATTGTTTATTATCTATTTGTAGCTCCATATCTCCATCAAAAGCTACTAGTGTTTCTTGAAATGATTTCAAACCTCTGCCATAATTTATAGATTGAACTTTTTCCACCACCTGATTGCTCTCCTCTATGATAATAATATCAGATTGAACCTTTAAAGATAAATGAATATCTTTACTGACTCCATATTTTATAGCATTATTAATTAATTCTTTTATAAACCTGTAAACAATATCTCCATATGGAGGTGGGATTATTGTACTACTCGAACAGTTGAAATACAACAACTTATTACTTTTCCTCCTTTTAACAATATCATCAAAAAGAGACTGTATGTTTTCTTTCATTGTTCGATTAGAAGGAACTATTGGGTGATAAGTATCAATTTCATCCCTGATACCAGAAACTAGATCATTCAACCCATTAACAATAAAACCATGTGTTATATCACTATTTTCTAAAGAGAGTAAGTTTTTTATCGCTATGACATTTTGCAAGACATCATCATGCAAATAATTTGAGAACTCCACTCTCATGTTTTCCTCCGATTTCATAAAATAGTTCAATCTTCTATTTTCATAGTCAAAATTTTGCTTAAAGTTTTCTAAATAACAAAAGATACAAGAAATTACCACTAGACAAAAAAACGTGCTTGCATCAACAACTATAAAAAATAGTAAAAAATCTTTAACTAGTACCTTTATAAGTATTACCCAACAAATGATAAGAAGTAGAAATAAAAGTTCTATACGAGTTTTGTAATTACCTAACCATCTTCGAGTAACTAGACTAAATTTATCATGTATGACCTTAAAATAGTATATTGTACTCATTATAAGGGGAAACAGATACCACCCCAAATTATTAAAGGCTTGATTAACATCTAGCATCTCTCCATAAAATTCACTACCAAGTATTGCTAGCAAAAGCAAAGAAAATAATATCAATGAACGTCTTACAACTGATATTTGTTGCCTAAAATACCTATAATATAGCACTATAACCAATAATGGATAAAGGTGTAAAATAGTAAAAACAACTAAGAATAAGAAATTAAATAAAGTTCTATTAACTAAAAGGCTAATTATAGAAACAAAAATGATCATTAATAAGCTCTTGTCTAGCTTATCTTTAAACTGTTTCTGCCCATATAATATTAAATCAGTAATCTCAACGGTATAACAATAGAGCAATATAATTTGCAGACCACTACTAAAAAAGAGAGGAGTTTCCCTTGATAGCACAGATACCAAGTATTGCCAAATTGTTAAGAAAACGATAGAAATAATTTTTTTAAAAATCCCATCTTGTTTTTGGCGTAATATTGCTGCCAGCCAAATAAAACCTGTATCAATAAGAGTCATTACAAGAGCTACTTTTTCAGAGAAAAGAAGAGACAAGTTTTCTCGATTATAGACCAAAATCAAAAAGGCTATTAATTGTTGTAACAAGATTATTGTGATCCCCAAAAATTTACTCTTTGCTATTTTTTCTATTCTCATCATATTATTTACTAAATCGTTAAAGTTAAAAAGTTTTTAGAATTAATTGTTTATTATTGATTTCACTGACCGCAATGTCAATAAATAAAATGTGCCATATATTATCAAAAAGAAAAACAGAAAAAGCAACAAAGATAGCATTATAATATTGCCTGCAACCAATGTATCCATAAATAAATATTTATAGAAAATAAGCAACATACTACCATTTATTATCCCAATTAATACAGGAATAAGGAAAAGTATACCTATTTCATATCCGACAATCCGATTAATCATTTTTTTACTATAACCTAACTTACTCAGATAGCTATATTCTTCTTTATTTTCCATGATTTCTATAAGGCTTGTAAAGTATAGAATACTACCTGTACAAATAATAAAGAGTATGGATAGGAAGGTTATAAAGATATAAGTCGCAATATTAGCAGTCTTTACTGTGTGTTCCCTACTATAACTACTGATAACATCAGGAACCGTACTAAACTGATTGTAAAATGTTTCGCTTGACCTAATTGAATCTCCATTAAAAGTCCTAATTGTCATTTTTTTCTCTGGAAAACGAGAACTAAGCTCAGCATATAATTTATCAGAAACCACCAGAGTCGTGACACTTGTAGAAAAACTAAAAACATTATTCGTTGATACTTGTTTTACAGTAACATCGTATGCATTTTCCAAATTAAAGGTTTTCCCTAGGCTAATTTCTGTTGGAAAATAATTTATTAACAATGGTAGTGACTCACTACCTTCAATAGAATTTTTTCTTCCTTGAGCTTTCATTAACTCTTTATAATTACTGTAATTAATTATATCAAAATAAGGAATTGTTTGCCCAGATTCTGTGATAGTCACTTCTGGGTTAGTGTTCAATCTCAATAGGTTAATATCAACTAAACTCACTTGCCCATTCTCTAAAATATTTGTAACATTGACTTGACCATTTTCTGATTCAACATTATATTCTATGGCAGATGGAGTCAATCTTTCTATTCCATTAAGAGAATAAGCATAAAGCATTACCATAATTCCAGTAACTGAAACGGTTAGTGTTAAAAGCCCCCCCAAGACTGTTAATAATTTATTTTTTGTCGCAATACGATAGTTAAATTTAGGATAGATAATATTAGAGAGAGGACGATATAACCTTTTTTTCTTTTCTTTTAAGAAAGAAATTACAAAAGTCAATCCATATCTGATTGTAAAAATTGAGCCTAAAATAACTAAGATAATTATCAAAAGAGAAATTGGTACCATCCCTACGCTTAATAGCATCTTTCGTGTGGATGAAAACACTGTCGTCAAACATAAAACATATGACAATAGCAATGCGGTAATAGCAATAATAGCTCTGACTTTTCTTATCCTGATTTTTTTCTCAGCCTTTTTTGAGAAATTAACAAATTCAATCAATGACTGTTTAGCAATAATAACTCCATTTGTGATGAAATTAATCAGAAAAACTACGACTAATATTCCTAAAGACTCTATAATCTCTTTAACTGTAATAAACCACTGAACTTCCATTGTTAAATCCAATAGATGAGTAATTACAAGTACAGCTAAAAAATATAAAGTAGGTCCTAGCAATAAACTTACCAAGTAACTCAGAACTAGAATAACAAGATTTTCTAAAGTTAGTAATTTTGTTAATTCTCTTTTTGAAAACCCTAGTATTGCTAAGACTCCAAGGTCTTGACTGCGTTTTTTTACAAAGAAATTATTGAAGTAGATTAAGAATACCACCAAAAATACAATCAAAAATAACAATGAACCATTGGCGATAACTAGAGCTTGACCACTATCCCCAATTTTTTCTGCGATGATTTTATCTGAAATAAAATTTAAAAAAGCTATAAAAATACTTAATAAACCGATCGTAGCTAGAAAATAGATACGATATAACGGAAAATTCTTTTTAATGTTAGATTTTGTAATTGCCCAAATCATATTACTCTCCTCTATCGGATAAAGCTTGACTAATTACATCGTAAAACGACTCTCCACAATCTTTTTTATCAATCTCCATGTGAAGTTTTCCATCTTTGAGGAGTATAACTCTGTCGGCATAAGAAGCTGATAAAACATCATGAGTAACCATTAGAATAGTTACCTTTTCCGTTTTATTGATTTCACTCAAAATCATCATTGTTTCCTCAGAAGATTTCAAGTCAAGTGCTCCTGTTGGTTCGTCAGCAAAAATAATTTCTGGGTCTTTAATGATTGCTCTGATAATACTGGCCCTCTGTCTTTGACCTCCAGAAAGTTGATAAGGGTATTTTTTCAACTGTTCATGTAAATTAAATCTTTTTGCATAGCTATTTATCAAATCATCAATCTTTGAAGAATCAACATTTTTTAAAGACAAAGCAACAGAAATATTCTCCCTAATGGTTAGACTGTCTAACAGCATATAATCTTGAAAAACAAAACCAATATCATTTTTTCTAAAATTAGTTGCCTCCTTATCAGAGAATGTGCTAATCTCTTTATCCGCACAATAAATATTCCCACTATCAATTTTATCAATAATTGAAGTAACATTTAAAAGCGTCGTTTTCCCACTACCGCTACGCCCCATGACAGCTACAAATTCTCCTTTTTCCACAATCAAATTGATATGGTCTAGAGCATAATTCAGTTGATTGGGATATTTTTTGCAAACATCTTTTAATACTAATTGTTTCATTTTACCTCTTCCTCCTGATATTTATTCATATACGAGTCATATAAGTCACAATAATACTTATTATTTTTGTACAAATAATAATGGTTTCCATAGTCAATAATTTTGCCATTATCCATTATTAAAATCTTATCAGCTTTTTCAACTGTATTAAGTCTGTGGGTAACCAAAACCCTCGTACAATGTAAAGCCTCAACATTTTTTTGGATTATTCTTTCAGTTTTTACATCTAAAGCTGATGTAGGTTCGTCAAGAACTAAGATTCTAGGGGTGGTTACAAGTTCTCTTGCTAAAGAAATCCGTTGTTTTTGCCCCCCAGATATTGATGGTTTATCTCGAAAAAGTAGAGTATGAAACTTCATTGGCATACTCATGATATCATCATATATTGATACTCTTTTACAAGTTTCAATAACCTGTTCTCCTGAAACAGATTCTCTCCCTAGCGAAATATTATACATCACATCCCCATCAAACATGGGAGAATCTTGAGATACAAAAGCCGATATATTCCTAAAATCTTTTTTATCAATTTTAGAGTAGGATATATTGTTGTATGTCATGTCTCCACTACTAGGGCTTACATAGCCTAACAACATCTTAGCTAGAGTTGTCTTTCCACTTCCACTTTTCCCTATAATTGCAACAAATTCTCCTGAATGGACTTTTAGGTTTATTCCATTTAACACCTTTGCCCCATTTAACTCATATTGATAGTTTATATTTTTAAAATTTATCTCTATATCTGTATCCTCTGATAACTTATGAGTACCATTCGTCTCATTATCAAGAGTTGATATCTCTAATACCCTTTCGTAATGCTTAACACCATATAGAATCTCATCAATCGAATTCAAAATATTATTAATGGGATTAATAAAATTTAAAACCATCATATAAAGAAGAATAAGCTCACCACTGCCACTATTTGGTGAATAATATAGAAACAACAGAATTAACAAAATAGGTATGGAAAAAGTTATCACATAATTTACTGCTCCTAAAAGATTGAAAAATCTATTTCTATCATATGTTGAATTGATATAGTCCTTAAAACTTTTATCCCATTTTGACAAAAGTTCTTTTTCAGAATTTTTAGCTTTAAAAAGAAATAGCCCGTCCATCAGTGAAAAGAATGTTTGTAAAGAGTTCTTTTGTCTTAAAACTTCTTTACCTAACTTTTCTTGTTTAATGCTTAGTGACAGGAAAAAAATCATCATTTCTACAATAAAAACTATACCCAATATAATTCCCAAAGGTGTGGAAACATATGTGACATAACTAATACTCGCAAACATTAAGATAATATCCAACCAGATAGAAATAATTCTTTCTGATAGTAACTCCCTCACAATCATCAAACCATTATATCTATGAATGATGTCTGTTTTATCTATTTTTCCAATATATTCTATGGGAAGTTTCAATAACTTAGTCACAAACTTTTCTGAAATAGTGCTGTGAAATTTATTTTGCAATTTCACTAAAGAGATATTCTTTAGAAAATAAAATCCTCCTTGAAAAAAAATTATGATAGAAAGTAGGACTGCACTTTCTAAATAGCCAAACTTTTTAAGGAAAAACCAATTTCCGTCAATAATTCCCCTTATGAAAAATGGAATTGACACTGTCATAATCTGAAAAACCAGAGTATATAGAATGGTTAAAAAAATATCCTTCCTATTTACAAATATCATTTCCTTTACGTTTCTGCCAACCAATCCTCGTTTGACTATTTTTTTTGAAGAATTAGTCGTCTGATCATAAAAAAATTCGGTATAAAATTTAGGAGATAATTCAAAGAATTCATTCTTTGCTAAGACATATTTCCCAACAGCAGGGTCAACAATAGTAAAGACATCATCACGAATATCCTCTAAAATTACAAAATGCGAATCTAAAACAAATACCATGACAGGTAAGTTTTCAGGATATTTGGAAAAACGATAAGTCTTACAAGTAACTCCGTAGATAGAAGCAATATCTGAGATATTCTTTATACTCAGTCCATTTCTCCCTAAATCGACTTGTTGTTTCAAATTAAAATATGTTTCTGGAATATCAAAATAATCTAACATCATATATAAACAACATAATCCACATTCAGTAGAAGTTGTTTGTTCAATCGGTGTAATCTTTTTCATTTTCAATACTCCCATTTGGAACATCTAATAACAATAATGATGGTACTTCATAATTGGATATATATCTAAGCAACTGATATGCTATCCCTATTTCACCAACCATCATATTAAACACTCTTGTGTGTTGTGGCAAGCCAGATTCCCAACCAAATTTTTGAGAATTACGAACAATATTAAGCATGATACCTTCTATATCTACTTCACTTTTCAAGGAGTCATCTAAATTCATAAATAATTCCATGTTGCCCATTTTCCCGTGACAAAGGCAATCCGAATTCAAATAACCATTATTTAATACCGTTTGTTTAGCCATTTCATAATTATTTTTCAACTTTTTATCGTTTAACCATTTTGATTCTCTATATCTCGTTAATCCGATACCTGTTGCACCGTGACACCAATAAATAGGTTCTGGCATTCCTAACTCTGAACGTTTTCCTTTATTTCTAAAATCAATCCAATTTCCATCAGAAATACGGGTATTTTCAAAATCAATAGCTGACTTCGCTATTTTAAAATAATTATAATTTTTATTGATTTTCCATGATAAAAGTAATGCATATGCAATTCCAGATTGTCCGTGAGATAGTCCATTTAGAATTTCTGAATCTGAAAAATCCGATACCCAATAAACCCTACCATCTTCTTTTTTTACATTATCAATAATAAATTCAGATATCCTATTAATTAAATGATATACTGTTTTATTTTGCTCTACATTATATATGTTGCATAGAACAACTAATAAACCAGACACTCCAGAAATATAATCTATATTTTGCTCCTCCAGTGACTGGCTGGAAAATTCTTTGATTATGTCTAAATATAATTTTTGGTATCGAGGTAATTTAAGTCTTCTCCACAAACTAAAGTATAGATAAATCAAACCTCCTTTTCCTAAAAAAACTGACATATCACTAGTTTCTATAAGATTCTTCGTGGTTTCCAGTGTTTTCAATATCTTATTTAATGATACTAGATATTGCTCTTCACCAAGAATTTGATAAGCATATAAATAACATAAGGCATTCCCAATCAATCCATTATATAAGGTAATGTTCTGAGGAGATATTACCCATTGTTCAGTCTCTGTAATATCAATATTGAGCCATGTCATCTCCTCCTCCGAAGAAAAACTATTCTTATTTGCATCAATAAATATCTGTCTAACGCTGTCTAAGATTTTCTCATTAAAACTTTGTTTTGAGGATATTAATGGAAAATAATAAGATTTCCCTTCTTTCCTCTCCCAATGCTTAATCGGTTTTTTCAAGACTATTCCAATCAATTCACAAGTGAACTTCATTCTTTCATCATTCAGGGTAGCTATATTATCAAATAACGAGGTTGTCTCTCCTAGATTTCCAATTACTGTTCCTAAAGAATTATATACATTTCCACTGGTATCCACTGAAAAGTAAGGAATATCACCATTCATTAAATCTTTAATTTCATTATCAACAATAAATTGTTCAATATGTTTTGACTCATATAGTATCGAAAATAAATTCTCCCTCTTTTTTTCTGAGAAAAGATATTTTGGATTCGTAGAGGCTTGCAAAAATTTTCCATAGTCGGAAGTATTTCTGAATATGGCTCTAGTTTTCAATTTCGGGAAACCTTCTAAAATTTTTTTAACCTTTGCACGTTGCGACATGAGAAATGCATAGCATTCTCTAAATCCTGCAATTACCTCATTAGCATAGTCGAGAGGTTCCACCATTTTCTCATTTAATGTTGGAATATTATAGCTATCTTCCTGAAAATAGTCAGTTTTCACTAACTTCATATCCCCACGATTTTTATTTATCAGTTCATACTTCCCCTTTTTTCTTTTTCCACCTTTTCCACTTATTCCAGAAATGTTAGGAGCGCTGTTTTTCTCAAATTGTACAGGAAATAAACCATTTGAAAGTGAGGTCTCATAAATTCTCTGATAAGTATCAACAGTAATCCCTTCAAAATTATTAGTTTGTACATTCAACTTTCTTTGAAAAAATGTTTCAACATCAATTAAATATAAATCTCCGCCTGAAACAATCACATTTTCCATATGTAAGTCCGTAATGGAAAAAATTTCAGAAAATGCTGCTAAAACACCATACTTAAGGTATATTCTCTTTACTTCATCATTATTAGAATTTATATAATCCACACCGAGTTGCCAACAATAATCCGCTTTAATTAAGCTTTCAGGAAGACTGAAAGAGGGTATATTATTAGATTTCAATAAACTAATAAGTTCTAACAAAATGTTGTATGAATCATAACTTTTAGGCTTGTAGTAAATGGATTTCTCTTTAAATTCAATCTTAACAACTGTTTGTTTTTGGGAATGACTATCTCCAAGTGAAAACTCAACATTACTTAGGGGTTCAGTAATATTAAAACACGATCTTAACTCAGACAAGTCTTTTAAAAATCTATCAAATAGTAAAGAATATGATTCTTCTATTAATCTGACTTCTCTATTGATTTGTTTTAACAAATACGGATACCTATCAAAAAAATTATTTATTCCATTTTCTTCCTTTATTTGCTGTATATATTGCTCATACGCCTCTGACTTATTTCCAATTTCCTTGGAAAAATTATTTATATCTAAAACTAGCGTTTTCATTGAAAGGAACATTACGGTTTCAAATAACTGATTTTCAAACTCACTATAAAATAACTTATGTGTCGTTTTCCTCAATAAATAAATATTTTCACTAATAGAAGTATCTAGTATGTCGTAATTAAAAATTGAGTTAAAGTATTCGTAAAACTGATGTTGTTGGTATTCTGACTTTAATTCATCTCTTTTTATCGTATTTATCCTACCATTACTCAAAAATCCTGCCTAGACTAAGTCTAAACAGGAAATTTTTAGTCCACTTATCAAGATTGTTTTGATTAACAACAAACGAATACTGAGTTTGGACAGTCATCAGTAATAGTTGCAAACCAACCTGTACCTCTTTTACCACCAGCTACTTCCATAAGTTCTTTTTCAGAAACTTCTTCGATAGCATTGTTCAAAATATCTTTTGAGTTTTTCATGGCAATCATTCTCCCTTCTGTTAGTATGTAGTAAATATTTTCTACGCTCTTATTGTAAACAATATATCTTTATTTTTAGTGAGTAAAAAGTGCAAATATTGTTTTTTTATATTTCTTTTTTATTAGTATTTTTAAAATGTTAAATAAAATATCGCTTTATAAAAAGCAATCTCTCAAATTTCATTTTTTGTAGCTATTTTACAATCCAATACCTTCTTATTATAAAATTAATCCCTTAAATTCAGACTAGGTGACTTAAAAAAGAGAAACACTCAAAATAGTGTTTGTCTACTGTCTAAATTTTCTAGCTCTTATTCTTGTTTCTTGCCGAGAGGTTTGAGTATGAAAAAACAATTTAACTTATACATACTTCTTTTTGAGGTAATTATTATAATATTTTCATCACTACCTTTTTTATAAACTTTATTCAAAAGGAGGCATTCTGACCCCTTTTGAACATAAAGAAAATTTCTAACCAAATATTGAACAGACGGCTATTCCAAATATCTGAAACATTTCAATTTATGACAATCAATAATAGAAAAGGATAACATCTCCTCAAGAAGATATTATCCTTTTTTGTGATTAAACGAAGTCAAATAGTGAAATTTCTTCGTAGACTTCTACTTCTGCTTCTACTACCTCATTAACAGATGAGGTTTCATAAACTAATTCTGTAGATACATTGTCATTATGTTCTTCAGTCATGCCAAAGAGTTCAGAAATACTTTCTAGGAAGTCATCAGCCATATCAAGAACTTCTTGTGAAACAACGACATGAGTCGTTTCTTCAACGATTTCTTGAACAACTACTACTTCTTCCTCAAAGCCAGTTTCTGATTCATCTACTAACTCTTCAATAACTTCAACAAGTTCGCTTTCTTCATCAGGATCATAGCTAGCAGTATATTCCTCGGTGATTGAGCTAACTTTTACATCAGAGTCCTTATCCATTTCTGGATGGTCTGCCTTGTACTGCAATTCAAAAGCATTGATAGCCTCTTCAATTTGTTCTACAGTAGGCTTCTTAGACTCGTCTTCGACTTCGATAAGAGGATTAACAATGGCCCGTTTTGCTGATACATAGTCAAGACGAGCTTGGTCCGCAAAAACATCTGCAGCTTCTCCTCGCTTAATAGTATCTGCACAACGGTCAATGTTTTCCTGCAAGAGTTTGGCTTGTTTATCCATACCATCAATAACATTGTTGATACGCTGGATAGTCCCAATACCACTCGCAAAATCAAGACGAACAGCATAGCTATTTTGACCAATAATATGCAGGTCAAGCATACGTTCTGGTTGCCAAGGTGATTTTTGCTCCAACGCACGAAGGACAAAACCACGATAATGAGCAAGGGTTGTCATTTTCATATGGAGTGGATCAGAGGCAACATTCATCTGCATAGCATAGTTCAGTTGATTTCCTGCAACATCTTTCTTAGTTGCTTCGTATCCATCTGGTTCAAATGTCATAACAAATGGGTTATGTTCAACCTCATATTTCTTACCATCTTCTTTTTCAACCACTTCTTTCCAAGGTCTTGTCTTTTCTGCAAGCTCTTTATCCTGGGCTAATAGAAAAAGTTTCTTCTCGTAATTTTCCTTATCTTTAAGGGCTTGCTTAATACGTTTTTGAGACAAACCAATATCACGTTTCCAAGCCTTACGACGATTAGACAACAACTCAAATTCGTTATCAAGTTCCATCTTAAGTTTAAGATATGGATTACCTGTCGCAATGGCTTTAAATTCAGAGGCTGAGAGTGTTTGCTCGTCAATATCCTCTGAAGCACGCATCGGTGTACGACTGGTCATGATTTGCGTAATATAACGGAGCTTTGTTTCTTGAATCTGCCAAAGGTAGTTATCAAAGCTTCCTTTAGTGATATAGTGGAAAATATTTACCTTACGATAGATATTTCCTTGACGAACCAAGCGTCCATTACGTTGGATAATATCAGACGGTTTCCAAGGCACATCGAGATGATGAACAGCTTTCATACGACGTTGGACGTTAAGACCGGTTCCCCCTTTTTCCGTTGAAGCCATGAGAATACGAATCTCACCAGCATTCATTTGACGTTGAAGTTGGAGCTTAGCCTTTTTGTTAGCAGCATCGTGAATAAAAGCAATCTCTTCTTCTGGAATCCCACGTTCAACAAGCAAATCTTTCAACTCTTGATATACAGAGAAACCTTTGCCATTAGGAGTTCCAAGGTCAGAGAAAATCATCTGTGTCCCTTTATGCTTAGCTTCCATGTGATAAATCTTATCCACTCGCTCAACCACTTGCATGAGTTTATCTGCATCAGCTCTTACATAGAGCTCTGCATCAAGCAAACGCATATCTAAAGCCAACTTTCTGGCTTCACTAGTGATTTTGAGCATGTTATCTTCACTAGGATCTACACTCCCATTTTTAACTCGGTCTGAGCGTTCTACAAGCTCGTCCAAATAAACCTTTTGGTTATCAGTCAACTGACTTTCAACCGCTACCTTTTCTACCATAGGAACTGGAAGATTAAGGTCTTCAGTCATTTGGATATCTGCAGTCTGACGGTAAATTGCCATCAGCTCAGGGAGATTCATAAATTTAGCAAAGCGTTTACGTGAAATATACTTGTCTCCAGTAGGGTTAAGTTCAAGACTATTCTCAACAATCCCAAACGCACCAACCCAAGCATCAAAGAAACTTACACCGAAATGTTCCATAACATCTGGTTGAAGGTAATTCATCATGGTATACATTTCACTAATAGAGTTGGAAACAGGCGTACCAGTCGCAAAAACAACATGACGTGTATCATGCTCTTCCTGAAGCACGCGCACCTTCATTTCCATATCCATATTCTTTTTTGAGGTACGGTTGGTAATACCAGCAACGTTCCCCAAACGTGTCATAGGACGGACATTCTTGTACCCGTGGGCTTCATCAACAAAGAGCATATCAATACCAAGGCTTTCAAAGTTGATAAACTCATCAATACCAGTCTTGTTTTCAAGCAACGTTTCTAAGCTTGCCTCAAGACTTCTACGCATAGATTGTGCTTGTTTGAATGTGATTCTATCGTCATTAGCTTTTGCGTAACCAATGATCTCATCAAGCTCATCAATCTTTTCAGAAATAAAGACTTGTTCACGTTCTTGTGAGACACGAACTTTCTCAAATTGAGAATGTCCAATCACAATACCATCATAGTCGCTCGTTAGAATACGAGAAACGAACAAGCGACGACGTGACTTTTCAAAATCCTGCTCAGTCGTAACAAACACTTTCTTGGTAGGGTAGAAACGCATAATTTCTTGACCAAATTGTGCTGTTAGACTAGATGGAACCACAAACAATGGTTTATGAATAAGCCCAAGTTCTTTCATCTTGAAAGCTGCAGAAATCATGGTTAGTGTCTTACCAGTACCCACTTCGTGAGCAAGCAGTGCACGTCTCTCTTCAAGAATACGTTGTACGGCATTCTTTTGGTGAGGGCGAAGCTCTACTCCTTTAGCCAACCCATCAAATTCCAAGAGACTTCCGTCATATTGACGTGTCACATAGCGATTAAAGACTTCATTGTAGGTATCCTCAATCACTTCTTGGACTGTTGGGTTTTCATGAATAAAGTTCTTAAAGCTTTCTTGTAGAACACGCTCACACTCACGTAGGTTTGCTGTAGCCACTTCATCAACCTTACGTATCGGGTTTTCAGTTGTACCAAAGTTACGCATGATTGTTGGTTGATTACTTGTAAGCAAGTGAGCCACAATATCTGTTGCGTGTGAGTAGCTTTTATTGTACTCATCACGTAGACCTAAACGAAGGTTAGATTGACGACTCATATAGCGGTTTAACAAGCGTTCGTTGAACCCCCGTCCGATTCTAGATTTCACTAATAGTGATTTAGCTTCTTCAGAATGAAGACCAACCTTTTCATCCAACAATTCATTAAACACCCATTGAGAAACAACGTTACTAGGAATCCAGCTAGAACCAATGCTGAAATCAATATCAGATAAGACAACTGGTTCTGGTACAACAGATAAAATCAATTCCAAATAACGTTCCCAATCCGCTTGTGTATCTCCGTCTTCAATGAGAGAGTTAATGCAATCACGTTTAGCAAGAACATCACCTGAAAGGAATTTATCCTTAGTAACATAGTGTACAGTCTTATCATCAATATAGCGTTCCACATCAATCATCACTGTCTCACCTAGTTCTGAAATCATCATATCTTCTGAAACATCTGGATAGACAGAACTCATGAGGTTCAAATCAACGCCACGACCTTCTGAAAGCGACACATTCAAGGCTTCTACTGCTGACATCACTTGATGGAGGTGTTTTTTAGGACGAATAGTTGGCTTTTTAAAAGCATCTGACTTCACAAAGACTACCTTTGAGCTGTCATTCTCGTCCAACTCCTCTAATTCAAGACTAGCGATAAGCGGATAACGGTCATCTCGGTCAAAGAGGCGAGCATTCACCGCTTGATTGAGATAACCATACTTCTTCTTGAAAGTATCGTAGGCTTGATTAAGTGTTGCAAGCAGTTGTTTGAATTTCCCTTCATCATAGTCTGTCGTCATTTGAATATCAATAATGGCTTGATACGCATTTTTGATAGCAACCATGCCACGGATACGCTTGTTTTCTGTATCCGTAAGGGGTGTTTCATAGAAATAAATACCTTTGTAAAGCCCTTTACTTTTAGCTGCTTTAGAAGGTGTTTGACTTACCCATGTATTCGTAACAATATTAGGGTCTGCTTCTACTGCTGCTTCAAAGTCTAAAATGGCTTCTTCTTTGTATTTATCATCATATTTTACGAACTGTCCTTGTTCGTCTTGATAAAAAATCATTTCAGCTGCACGTGAGCTAGGACGGATAGATGTGTTATCACGATAATAGACACGCCCATTTTTATCACAAGCATACTCGTTCAATCGAATATCAAGTGAAGCAAGTAAGTCTTGATCAAGATAATTCACTTCTTCTTTAAGGATAATATCACGAGGTTCTAGTCTCTCTACTTCGAAAGGCACTGTTACTTTTGATAGTGCTTCTTGAAGCTCTGAAGCTAAGTCAAAAGAGCTATCTACCACAAGATCCAGTGTTCCACCATTGAAATGACGTACCTGATAATCACCTAGGACACAAGGATTTTTACAAATAGCATCCTGGAAGAAATAGCGATTGAGTGAGACACGTTTATCAAAGGCGAGTTTATTTCTATCTGAAGACCAAAAGTCGATATTATTATCGGGAACAGGGATAAAAGCTCCTTTTTGGAAAAATAGGATATCTGTTACCACTCGTGTTCCAGCATCTTTAAAAGCAGTATTTGGTAAGCGGACACCACCTAAAAACTGAGTTCCGCTACGACGGAGTTCTGGCAGAATTGAACCAGCACTCTTATCTGCAGTACCAGTTGAAGTGATAGCAGCAACCATCCCATGATAGGGTACCAAATCGATAGCTTTCTTAAAGAAGTAATCATGAATACGATAAGGTTTATTATCATAAGCCTTATCGACAATACGAACATCCGCAAATGGAACATTCGTAATGACCAAGTCAAATGGTGTCCCTTCAAAATTTACTGTTTCAAATCCTTGGACTAAAACAGTAGCATCTTGATGAAGGTGTTTAGCAATAGCACCAGTAATGGTATCAAGTTCAATTCCATAAAGAGTAGAATTCTTCTTGATATCCTCTGGCATTGTTTCAAAGAAGATACCAGTACCCATTGATGGATCAAGAATATTACCTCCTTTAAAACCACTTTCTACAATCTTATCCCACATTGCAGTAGCAATCTCTGGACTTGTGTAGTAAGCTGTCAAGGAGCTCATTTCCATCGCACGATATTCTTCTTTAGTGACAAGACTTTTTAGCTCATCACGTTCTTTTGCAAAACGATTAATCTTACTATCAAAGAAATCGTTAGCAAGTCCTCCCCAACCAACATAGTTAGAGAGAATTTCTTGTTCGGCACTATCAGCTAGACGGTTATCTGCTTCGAGTGCTTTCACAAGTTTAATGGCAGATAGGTTAGCTTGAACCTTTTCTGCTTTTGTCATTGTTTTAGTATTTTTTTTTTGTTCTTCCATTCTTGTTCTTTCTCCTTAAAACTAAAAAAAGACTTGGTATAATACCAAGTCTTTCTTTTTAGTTGTAGTATTTGTTTATACGACTCAAAAATATGTGAGCCTCTCGTGTTTTCCTGTTTTTGAGGAACTCAATAAAACTATCTTGAATGTCAAAAGAGAATGTTCCAGCCAGTTCACATTGCTTATCAAAGCTTTTGCTGACTGTCATAGCTTTACTCTTACGAATAGCTACATGCGTGGGCATTGTTCTGGGAAAGGTAACTCCTAAAGAGTAACCAAAATCAAACAAAGTTAATAGATATGGCGGTTCATCTTTAGAAAAGATAATCCCAAAGTTATTCCAGTGTCTATCAACATTTAAGGTTAAGCGATCAATCTCAAAGAGTCTGGCAAATATCGAATCAAGCTCAGCTTCTGAAAAACCAATCTCAACCAACTCTTTTTTCAAAAAGTCATACTGCTCTTGAGGTTGCTTCTTGGCTATTTGTTCGATATCTGATTCCGTATACCCCCTTTGTTGCAGCAAACGAAACATCGTAACGAAGCTTCCACCTTCTGGTATGAAATTTTGTGAACGACAAAGATCACTACCTACTTTTTCGTAAGGTACATAATCTTCAATCCCACAACTTTTCAAAAACTCAGATACTAGAAACTCAGCTTCAGCCTCCCCACCAAAAAAGTCTCTCTTATAGAAATAGTCATCTTTCAACCATTTCTCTTGAGTTCCTTTGCTAGAAGTATATACAGTCATAGTATCTCTCCTATTTTCTACTTAAATTAGGATGATGATCTTCTAAAACAAATGGCTCATCATTGAGTTCTGGTATTGATACCCAATAAAAATCATCGGTATCAAAACCATGTGTCATAGCAATTTCATGCCAGACATCGGGAGCTGTATAGGTATAACCTAAAAGTTCCTTTCGGTTTTTTCGTCCAAAATCAATTTGACGCCCTTTTAGAAAATCTACCATACGTTCATAGGTGAATTCTGTGTTCAACAAAAAATCATCTTTCCTTTCAAACGTATCTAAGGTTTTACTGATTGTATCAACCAGGTATTTTCCAATCATCTTTTTATTGTTATAAAGAATAATAGTCAACTTCATGACGTTTCTCCCTGAATTATACATGAAATCACGTATAGTGTTATCTCTAGTATAACATGAAAACGCAGTTGACTCATAATGAGTTCTAAGTTTCATTTTTTCTCCTTTTATCTAAAACTGAATTTTAAACTTTCCACAATGGGCTAAAAATTGTTCTGCTTCTTTCTTAGCCTCTTCATCTGCAGCTTTGTTCCGTTCTCCTCTCAGTTGAATAATCCTATCATTTTTCAATTCTAGGGTATAAAGAGGAGTTTCTCTGTCAGTTTTATCACGTACAAAGACAATAATAGAGGAACCGTAGACAAAGTGTTCCTTTGTATACCTTCCAACACAGTGATGTAGGTGTTTCCCCTCTCTGACAATTTCACTTTCATTTTTAGGAAAGATAAATGCATACTTGTCAAATGTTGTCTGAGCCTTCATCATGTTTGCCAAGCGTTCAGCTGTTACAATTCTCAACTTCGCCTCTTTCTTTTCTTCCTCACGTCGTCTTTTCTCCGCTCTCAAATTACTTACGGCATTAGTTACACGTAAATGAGTCCCATATTCTAGTTGATTCTCGAGAAGAACCGAATAATTTTCGACAATCTCTGTATGTTTGTTTTCCCAATTTTTAGGTATAACTACATAATCTCCATCAAATGGAATTCCCAGAGCTTCTACCATTTCTCGATAGTCCTCATAATCACGAAGACAGACCTCATTCTTCATCATCCAGTTAATGAAACGAATTGGTTTCACCGTGGATGGTAAGATACTATTTAAACGCTTAATTAGTGGCGTCCTAATAGGAACCATAGCATTTATAAGCAACTCGTATAAACCCTCGAACGTTCGACCATATTGTCTACGCATATCTTCCTCGAAAAATGCCTTTTCGATATTCATATCCGTATTTTTTAGATACTGTTTATTCCTTCTGAGAAAATTCATAGTAACCTTACCCATATTTACATGCTTATGTCCAAGACTACATGAGTAATAAGACCTATAAAACGTAGTACCTACCAATTCTTTGACGACGCCACGCGCCTTGATTTTTTGAGCGAATTCAATACGTTCTCGATATTTATAGATATGAGGTAGCACTGAGCTTATCTCAAAATTATCTTTAATCACGTGTCCAAAATCTAAATATCTCAACTCAGATTTTGTTTGTAACTTCTGAATAAGACTTTCCATACTACCATAAAGCGTATAAACACTAAATGCACCAGAGCCAAAAAAGAGAGCGTTTCTCTGATTTTGGAATCCAGTACTATAGACTTCTTTACCTTTTTTAGCTGAAAGATATGGATCCCAGTGTGCTTTTACCATCTTATTGTTGGCAAGCTGATAAAAGTTATAAAGGCTGACGTCAAACTTTTCTTTTCCTTCTTCAAATGATTGAGTCATTGCATACATTTGCATTTCAATGCGTTTCTTTGTGACTCCCATCCAGACAAAATAAAAAGTATCTCCTACAAAGGTTAAACGGCTGTTAAGTGATAAGCGTTTTGTAACCTTTTCCGAGAATTTTTTTCGGTAGGAAGAGATAATTGTCTTAGACTTATTTGACCATTCATAGATAGGAAAATTATTCTTCGCCCATTTGAAAAATCCGTTGGGAACTTTTAAACGATTATCTACGATTTCTTGAATATTCTCTGCTTTTGTCATTGTTTTTCTCCTTAATTAATAAAAAATGGCCCTAGGACCATTTTTTATTTTGTTGTTGTTAAAATTCGCCTTCTTCAACAGATAAATCTGAAAAAAGATCTAACTGTCTCCCATCCCTTTCAGGATTTTTCTTAGTTGTTTTTTTCTTTTTAGTTTCTGTTTTAGTTAGGCTCTTATTCTGTTTCTTTTTTGGCTTCGTAGTTGGTTGCTTGGTTGATTTCTTACTACCAGTAGTCATTTTCCCTACAACTGGTTTAGTCTCAACCTTTTCAGCGGTAAAATACTCTTTAACCCAAGAAAAGACTGTGGCATCATCAACCATAGCACCTTGACCATTTCTATAGTCAGATTTACTGGCTTTTCTGATGCAGAAAGTCATAGCATCCTTAATCGTACGATCAAGATGTTTGAGAATCCCAGCAATCAGCTCATCATCCTCTTGATGATCAACTATCCAATTATGAATAGCATCCTCAGTCGGTGTATGTGCTTCAGCCATTTCTTCATCAAAATGGCTTACCGCCATGAAGCGGTCAAAAGCATCAATCTTAATTGTATCAGTCATTGTTTTTCTCCTCTTTTATTTAATCAAAGCTACATTTCGTTTCCCATCTTTTCCTTGTTTCATTTCTAAAACATCATGTGGGATTGAAAAGCCATCTTTATGAACTGTTGTAACGACACTTAATCCTGCAGAAACAGCCTTAATTACTGCTTCTACTTCTTCTTGTGTATTAGCTTCACCAATAAACAAGACGTCAGGGTTGAAGCGTAATACAAAAGTCACGAGATTTTCCAGTTCCATACCGTTAGCTTTATTGACTTGTAATTGGTAAAAAGACATTTCCTTAATCTCGACATGTCTTTCAATTGTTATTACTTCACCTTCATTAAAGGCTTCAGCAAGTAACGAGTAGGCTAAAGTCGTTTTGCCGACACCTGCAGGACCAGTAATGACATGTAAGCCTGGAATGCGTACTTGTTCAAGCACTTCTTCCATACAACTACTATCAAACTCACTCAAAGAAATTCGTCGCTCATTCACATGAATAAGTCGGATAGACATCGTTTCTAGTCCTTGAAAATTAACTATCGTCGATATCCTAATGGTAATAACTCTACCATCGTCCAACTGATAGTCACAAGTTCTTACCTGACTACAACGTTTTTCTGTTAAGTCCATATCAGCTATAAATTTAATATGGCCAAATAGAGCATCCGCATCTTCTGATGAAATGAAGTCATGGACCTGTTTAACATCAGCAGTTCTAAATGTTACCTCGTAATCTTCACCATGTGGGAAGAAGGTAATATCTTGGATATTATTATCGATAGCTTCTTTTAAAATATTGTTTACAATCATTGTTTTTCTCCTCTCAGAACTCAAACAAGCTTAACTGTTCACCTTCAGTTGTTGGTTTATCTTCAAGTGGCTTTCGACAAGCTACTAGTGTCTTTGGCTCCTTCTCAACCTTATAAATAGGTTGCATTGCACGATAGTTCTCAAAGAACGTGTCAAAAAATGCAAACAAAAGGTGTCGGCATTGCCTCAAAGCCCTATACTCTAATCGAGTATAGTAAGTTGCTTTATCAGATAGCAGTTCTGAATCTTTGGTATAAGTTTCAAAAACCCACCATTCAAAGCCACGTGCGAACACTTCAGTCGGTGTCAAATAATAATCCAACTTCTTCTTAATATGAACAGCTTGAGCTAAGTCCGTTCTGGTTTCCTCAGCTATTTGAATAAGTTTCAGCAAGCTAGCCATGTAGATATTACGAATATCTTTAAAGCTATGTGACGTAGAGCTAATGATACCTGATTGATCATACGTATAGTCTAGATAATGACCATACTCATGTATGAATGATGAGGAATCTCTTACATCAACTGCCATGATATTTAACCCTGGCACATAAAGTCCGCTTGCTTTATGTTTTCCTAGCTTTCGGAATTTGAGTTCGGGTTCTACACTAGAATGGGGTAAGTGATTACACAACTTCTCCCATTCGTTCTCTAGAACCTTGAATTTCTCCTTGTCAAAATCACTACCTTGATAACGCTCGGTATCCACTTCAACTTTCGAAAACCCTAAATCAAGAAATGACGTATTACTGTTCATTTCATGATCTTGAAAGATTTTATCCTCACGCACACTGGCTATCGTCTTAGTTGACTGATTAACATATTGTGCATTTAGGTTGGCTGCAAGAGCATCTTCATACTCTCTTTTAAGAACGTTAGCAATCTTTTGGATATTTCCATAATAACTACATTCCTTGTAGATACCTTCACTATGGATAGACATCAATTCAAGAAAGCTAAAAGATACTAGTCCATACCTTGTTTGAGAACTACTCTCTCTCCAAAAACTTAGGTTTTTCTTCAAAGGTACTCTAACCTTTGAATCGTCGACAATGAGAAGATACAAAGTGCGTTTGGTATCTTCTGCACTTTTAGTAGCAGGTAATCTACTCCCATGGAGTGTGAGAAGAATCTGTTCACCGAAAAGGTGTTCGTGATTTTCTTCATCCCTCAAGCTCATACCCTCAAACAGTCTTTTTAGCTTATTCGAAAAATGTGCTTGATCATAACCAATGGTTTCAATATCAGCCATGATGTCTTTGACTTTATAGGCTGTATAGACATTATCTTGTCCGAATACCTCTACTGCTAGTGCTCCGACTTCTTGAGAAAAAAGTTCCTGACTTTGATATCTGCGAATATTCGCATAGTAAGTACAAAACCTTCTGACGATATCTGCAGCTTTATCAGTCTCTTTTATCTTCGGAAAAGTGACTTTTTTAGTTGTTTGTTGTGCTACTGCTAGTAAATTTGCCATTGTTTTTCTCCTTAATAGCAAAAAGGAAGGTAAAGCTTAAAGCTACTACCTTCCTCTTTCTCTTATATGTACTATGTACGATACACTATGAACTATACATAGTATGACATACAATTTATTGCGTAAAAAAAGGAAACCTAATTATTGTTATCAAGTTTCCTTGCATAATCTCGTTTATGACTCTCTATATTTCGAGAAATATCATTCTTATCCCAGATTTGTAATTCCCAAGGATAATAAAAATGACTCTTGTTTTTAAAGTAGAGATGGATGCCAGTATAGTCTTCAGTATCTTTTAAATACCAATTTTTAAGACCGTATTCTTCCTTCCAATCATCTAAACAATCCATCACTTCAGTAATGACAGATGTTGGCAAAATGACACGTGCTCCAAAAATATCATTTAAAACCGAATTTACTGGATACCCTTCTGGTCTTTTAGTAAAACGCTCAATCTTATCTAAAATAGATTCAGATGTCTTCACTCTATAGAAGTAACTAATATCTCTGACATCTGCTACTATTAAATAATCGTTGATAGATTCGTGCAGATTCAAACGATATTTTAGAATCTCATCAACTGGCACATTCGCAAAAGTGTGATTAAGATTGACTTTAGCAAGTTTACCACTTTCAAAATACTCTTCTGAATACTTTATATGAATGGTGTTGATTTCAAAGATCAATCGCTCTACTTTCTTGATATCCAACCCTTATACGTCTCCAAATAATTTTTCTTCATTATACCATATCCTGTTTATTATACGTTTTGAACTTAATCTTTTCTTCTAGGGTAGCTTTCAAAAGGAAATCATCAATTCCCTTTTCGTGAGGCCAGATTAGAGCACGAACCGTACAAGACTGCTTCGTAACTAGATCTTGAACCATGTCATACATACGTTCAAATACCGAGTCATTATCCTCAAAGTCTTGGTCAAATGCTAGATAAATAGGTTTGACCTTTTTGAGTTCAGTCTTTCCGATAAATTCTGAGATAGGACGCCATGCTGCTACTCCTGCCATAGAGATAACGCAGATATTCCCCAATTGAGAAAGACGAGTGTTTTTCGCAACTGATGCAGTGGTATCTCCTTTAAGCAAACCTTCCGTAACTAGAAGGTTATCAACCTTACTCATAAGGTTGACTTTAGCTTTGCCTTCATCCGAAAAACGTGCTTGTTCTAAAATATCATCAGAATAAGCAAAATGAGGAAAAGACTTAGCACTTGTTCCTTCTGGTTTATATGCTGACGAAACAAAGACATATTTTTGCCCTTTTTTAAATGTCAACTCAAGTCCAGAACGAAGTTTAACACTAGTTTCCTTAGTTGTCCCACTTGCTAGTTCGTGTGATGAACCTTTGGCAAACACATACCAATCGAAACTTCCATCTTCATTTTGGAAGACTTTAGCAGTACGTGCATTTCGTCCCTCTTGAAAGGCTTCGTTTACTTTGGCTTGATAATTAACGTTATCAAGACGTACTTGAAAACCTACAATTTGTCCCCAAGAATTGCGACATGGAATTAGGATTCCATCTTTTGATTCAAAAATAGGACATTTTGCGTTTTCGTTCCAATAGAAGCCCGGAACTCCACGCCAAGCATCTTTAGGTAGCCCATTTGCAACAAAGAGCTTTTCCCAAATAGTTGCTGGGTGAGATACTGTTGTATCAACCTGCTTCTTACGTGTTTGCTTTGTTGATGAAGCGTAGCCACGCAGTGCAATGGTCTCAACAGAAAGACCTCGTTCCGCACTTGTTAAGTGCTCGACATGTTCCTTAGTCAATCCCAACACATCAATCACAAGAGAATTTACCTTGTGAAGTGTTGAGATACTTGCCAAAGGCTGACTTTTCCAACTAGGTTCAAAAGTCACGTCTTTAGCTTTTTGGGGATCCAAATCATAAATTGTCCCAGCACTACCAAATTGTGGTTTGTCTGGGTCAATCTTTCTAGCACAGACTGCTTTAGATTGATCTGCAAATACCAAACACCAATCTGGTTTGCCACAAATAGGGCAAGGGTAATCACGTCCTACCCTAATCATTTCGGTTTGTCCAATCGTAATAATTTTTGTCATTGTCTTTCTCCTTAAAATAATTGTTGTTGTAAAATGACCTTGGAAAGCCCCGAACACCTGTTCGTAGCCCCTCCTCCGTATGCCGACAAGTTAGAGTTGGGAACACCTGTTCCTCGTCTCTAATCATCGAGATGTCGCCTTC
>OHHR01000196.1_pt1 | contig 47277 bp, 35 predicted proteins | sample 1568021 | NCBI WGS metagenome assembly OHHR01 (sample SAMEA3879560, study PRJEB24766) | human gut metagenome | biome: human-associated habitat; feature: feces | place: USA | collected 1985/1987 | reverse complement strand
ATTATAGAGAAGCTCTCAATTATCTGAACCGGTTCTGGAAAGAGATATTCGTTTACCTGAATGACGGTGAACTGCCGATAGACGATAATCTTGCTGGGCGGACCATTCGAAAACTGACTACTCAGCGTAACAATTCACATCATTATGGCAGTGATGCTGGTGCTGAGATGGCCACAACTTATCACAGTGTAATAGGAACGGTAAAGCTTCATGGCAGTTCTGTCTGGAACTTCATCGGATTTTTTTTTTAAATATCTTTAACGGGTGCAGGGATTATGTTAATATGGTTCCTGACAAAATCGCTTTGGTTACCAGCCAATGTTAAATTCAAAACTAATTAATTAACAGAATTCGGTTTAGGGCACTGAAAAGTGCTCTTTCAAAGGGGATGCCCTAAATTGAGTGCTTACGTAACGAGTTCGCCTACCGGATAGACTGGAGGAGGGAGATGATCTTCCTGTTAGAGAATCCCGTAATTAAATCGTTAAAAATATCATGATTATGAATATTAGGAGTAAAGTATGGGGGATTTTAGTTGATTTATATCCTCGTTATCTCCGTTGGAGATACGGAATGGATATAGGTAAAAATTGCAGAATTTCATGGAAAGCTCATTTAGATAAGTCAATTAATCCTAAAGGTATCCATATTGGGGATAATACTTGGGTGCTTTCTGGTGCTATGATATTGGCACATGATCATTGTAGAAGTTTGAAAGCTGATACATATATTGGGAAAAATTGTGTGATAGGAGTTAGATCAATAATCATGCCAGGATTATCTATTGGTAATCAGGTAGTTATAGGGGGTAGCGTGGTTACAAAAAATATTCATTCGAATTGTATTGCAGCAGGAAATCCTGCAAAGATATTGAAAGAGAATGTAAATGTTCAAAATGGAAAAATATTAATGAATTGATTAACGAATGTTATGCTATATTCTTGCTTTTTAAAACGTACGATTGATTTTATTGTTGCTTTCTTTGTTTTGGCAGTTATCTGGCCCATATTACTTCTTCTGATAATTTTCCTCCATTTCACCAATAAGGGTGCCGGTGTCTTTTTCACCCAGGAGCGCCCTGGTAAAAATGCCCGGATATTCAAAGCCATAAAGTTTAAGACAATGACAGATAAGCGGGATTCTGAAGGAAATTTGTTGCCGGATGCTGAACGCCTGACAAAGATTGGGAAAATAGTCCGTTCTCTTTCTATAGATGAATTGCCACAACTAATAAATATGTATTAAAGGGGGATATGGCATTAGTTGGCCCCCGTCCTTTATTGCCGAAGTATCTTCCTTTATATTCAGAGGAACAGTTCCGTCGCCATGAAGTCCGTCCGGGAATTACGGGGTGGGCACAGGTAAACGGACGGAATGATATCAGTTGGAAACGTAAGTTTGAACTGGATGTGTGGTACGTGGATCATATTTCTTTCTGGCTGGACGTGAAGATTATTATGCTAACCATAAAGAAAGTGTTCGTTAGAGAAGGGATCAATAAGGAAGGTAATGCTACCACTGAGGCTTTCAACGGTCATAACTGAAATGAACATCCATCAGATTGTCAATTCTGTTTTCACCTCCAATGCTTATATACTGTCTGTTGAGGGGAAAGATAGGCATGTATTGATAGATATTGGGGATATTGCTCCTATAAAGCAGTGTGTTCAGGAAAAGTGCGGAACGGTACAAGCCTTGTTTCTGACTCATACTCATTACGACCATATTTATGGTATAAAAGATTTATTACGATAGTATCCTGATTGCATAGTTTACACTTCCTCTTTCGGCAAGGAGGCTTTAGGTTCGGATAAATTTAATTTTTCCCGTTATCACAATGATCCTGTAATATGGATGGGAGATAATGTGACGGTTTTACATGAGAATGATAAAGTGGAAATATTTCCGGGAATTTTCGTGGAAGTGTTTGAAACTCCCGGACATGATAAAAGCTGCCTTACCTATAAAGTCGAGAACAATGTTTTCTCGGGTGATTCATATATCCCGGGTGTTAAAGTCATTGCCTCATTCCCTAATAGCGATAGGGAAGATGCACGGATCTCGAAAGAACGTATCATGGAATTAACAAAGGATTGCAGTCTGTATCCCGGTCATGGAAACATTTATGAGTAAATTATTCCGATATCTGGAAAGGATTTATAAAGCCGTTTCCTTTCTTTTTATTCCCCACTATGTGAGGAATCCGAAGTCTGATCATTAAATAATCATATATATATTTATGGATAAAAACATTTATCTCTGCCTTGCCCATATGAGCGAGGAGGGTATTGAACAGAAATATGTAAAAGAAGCCTTCGATACGAACTGGGTGGTTCCTCTCGGTCCTAATGTGAATGCTTTTGAAGAGGATTTGAAACGTTTTGTAGGCGAAGGCAAGGAAGTGGTGGCACTTTCGGCCGGTACGGCGGCAGTACATTTGGCTCTGTTGGCTTGCGGAGTGGGACAGGGTGACGAAGTGATTGTACAAAGCTTCACATTCTGTGCGTCTTCACATCCGGTCACTTATCTGGGGGCTGTTCCGGTATTTGTGGATTCTGAGAAAGAAACTTGGAACATGTCTCCGGAACTGTTGGAAGAAGCCATCAAGGACCGCATTGCCAAGACTGGAAAAAAGCCAAAAGCTATTGTTCCTGTGGCATTGTACGGCATGCCCTATGACTGTACACGTATCATGGAGATAGCCGATAGGTATGCTATTCCAGTGGTGGAAGATGCTGCCGAAGGTTTTGGCTCCCGTTTTAAGGGACAAGTACTAGGGACGTTCGGCAAGTTCGGGGTGCTGAGCTTTAACGGTAACAAGATGATTACTACCAGTGGCGGTGGTGCGTTGATTTGTAAAGATGCCGAAAGCAAGAATCAAATCATGTGGTATGCTACGCAGGCTCGTGAGGCTTATCCTTATTACCAGCACGAGGCGATAGGGTATAACTATCGCATGAGTAATATATGTGCAGGTATTGGTCGTGGTCAAATGACCGTTGCCGATAAGCATATTGCACATCATCGGCATGTGCAGGCTCTCTATAAGGAACTGCTTAAGGATGTGGAGGGGGTATTGCTGCATGAAGCTCCTTCGGCTGATTATGACTCTAATTTCTGGCTTTGTACAATCACTCTGGATTCTTCACTTCGCATCAAAGGGCAGGAAAATGCTTATAAGGATGTTGTCAGGACTGCCGTAGGTGGTGCTGCAGGTGTGATTCATGCCGTAGATTGTGCTACAACAGATTGCCAGCCCAACGAGAATGTGGAGGCTTTGCGTGCTTTTATGCTTGGCAAAAAAATAGAGGCACGCCCGGTTTGGAAACCGATGCACAAGCAGCCGGTCTATAAGGATGCTCCGGCTTATATCAATGGGGTATCCGAAGCTATTTTTAAAATCGGTATGTGCCTTCCTGCCGGGCCGTGGGTGACTGATGAAGATGTATATTATATCGTGGAGTGTATAAAAGAGGCCATAGTAAAATAATAGATGAAAATACAGCTTTTTTAACTACGACCTTGACAACGCTGTCGGTTGCCAATACGTTTGTCAATGCGGATTTCATCTATACCGTTGTCTGTTCCGTTCTAGTCTTCTGCTTCTTCAATTTCTGCAAGCGTGCCAAATATTCACCGCCTGATGCTTCATGAGAATATCGGACTACCGCATCGCAAACATCTTATCAGATTATGGCGAATGAGCTGAAGATTCCCCATGTCATAGTATCTTTGACCTATATGGCAGTACAGGCAATCATCATCGTAGGATATCTTGATTAAGTTGGCTTGCCTAATCTGTCGACTTGTAAATCAATACTTTATAAACTTATCTCAGAAAACAGCTTCAGCGAGGCTGTTTTCTTTGTTTGCAGGCAAATATATCCTCACCTTTGCATTGTTGATCAACAAAACGAGATTAAAAACCATGTTGAATTAAAAATGTAAAAAGGAGAAAGAAAGTATGCCTTTATTTTATTATGCAAGACAGTCGTCTCTGGCGACAAAAGAGGGTGCCAAACTTTGGCATCTGAGTTTGAAGAAAGTGGGAAGAGCCGTGGATGCACAACAATTGGCTGAGGTGATTGCCGAGAAGTCTTCCCTGACTCCGGGTGACGTACATAATGTAATCCGTAACCTGATGACGGTAATGAGGAGCCAGTTGCTGAACAGCCGTACGGTGCGTCTGGATGGCTTGGGCACATTCACCATGAAGGCCCGTACGCGAGGTAAGGGAGTGGTCAAATCTGAAGACGTGAATCCCAATCAGGTGACTGCTTTACGTTGCCAGTTTACTCCGGAATACACGCGCCCGGCTGCCATCGGCACTACGCGTGCCCTGCTCCAAGGGGTGGAGTTTGAGAAATGGACGGGAGTGGTTACGGACGGTAAGGATGATGCCGGTGATGGTGGTAATTCCGGTGGCGGTTCCGACGGTGACCAGGGAGAGAACCCGTTAGGATAAGATGTATTTACTAATTTTGAAAGATTAAAACTATGAAAAAGAACGTTTGGGACAAAATTTTGAAGGTAGTGATAGCTGTTGCTTCCGCCATATTGGGAGCTTTAGGCGCCAATGCAATGAATGTATAAATTGTAGATTTATATAGAATATTAGGAGAAAGGCGGTGAAGGGAAAGCACTTCATCGCCTTTTTGTTATTTTCTTCATTTATAATTCCCTGCCAACCAAAAAATCTTATTACCTTTGCAGGTCACTTTTGGAAACAATAAAAATATAATGATATGAATATCTCTTATAATTGGTTGAAAGAGTATGTCGATTTCGATTTGACACCGGATGAAGTTGCTGCGGCACTGACCTCCATCGGACTGGAAACGGGAAGTGTGGAAGAGGTGCAAACTATTAAAGGCGGACTGGAAGGACTGGTCATCGGCGAAGTGCTGACATGCGAAGCTCATCCTAACTCAGACCATATGCACGTCACTACGGTGAACCTGGGACAAGGTGAACCCGTGCAGATTGTATGCGGCGCTCCGAATGTAGCTGCCGGACAGAAAGTGGTAGTAGCCACGTTGGGTACAAAACTGTATGACGGTGACGAATGCTTTACCATCAAGAAATCAAAACTTCGTGGCGTGGAATCTGTCGGCATGATTTGTGCTGAAGATGAAATCGGTATCGGTACGGACCACGCAGGCATCATCGTACTGCCGGAAACAGCTGTTCCGGGTACGCTTGCCAAGGACTACTATAACATCAAGAGCGATTACGTGCTGGAAGTGGACATCACTCCCAACCGTGCCGATGCTTGCTCACATTATGGGGTGGCACGCGACTTGTACGCCTACTTGATACAGAACGGTAAGCAGGCTACCTTGAAGAAACCTTCGGTAGACGCTTTTGCGGTAGAAAATCACGACTTGGATATTAAAGTAACTGTAGAGAACAGCGAGGCATGTCCCCGATATGCCGGCGTTACGGTGAAAGGGGTTACAGTGAAAGAAAGCCCCGAATGGTTGCAGAACAAGTTGCGTATTATCGGCCTGCGTCCTATCAATAATGTGGTGGATATTACCAACTATATCGTCCATGCTTTCGGCCAGCCGCTGCACTGCTTCGATGCAGATAAGATTAAAGGCGGTGAGGTGATTGTAAAGACCATGCCGGAAGGTACTCCGTTTGTAACTCTTGATGGCGTGGAGCGTAAATTGAACGAACGCGACCTGATGATTTGCAACAAGGAAGAGGCGATGTGTATTGCCGGTGTGTTCGGCGGTCTGGATTCCGGTTCTACGGAAACCACCAAGGATGTGTTCCTTGAAAGTGCTTACTTCCATCCCACATGGGTGCGCAAGACAGCCCGTCGCCATGCGTTGAACACAGATGCTTCTTTCCGTTTTGAAAGAGGTATTGACCCGAATGCCACTATTTACTGCCTGAAGCTGGCTGCTTTGATGGTAAAGGAACTTGCCGGAGGTACCATTTCTTCTGAAATAAAAGATGTGTGCGCCGCTCCTGCCAAGGATTTCCGTGTGGAACTTGCCTATGAGAAAGTGAACTCACTGATTGGTAAAGTTATTCCGGTGGATACCATCAAGAGCATCGTGACAAGTCTGGAAATGAAGATTGTAGACGAGACAGCCGAAGGGCTTACACTGGATGTTCCTCCTTACCGTGTGGACGTGCAGCGCGATTGCGATGTAATAGAGGATATTCTGCGCATCTACGGATATAATAATGTGGAGATTCCGACTACCTTGAAGTCTTGCCTGACTACCAAGGGTGAATATGATAAATCCAACAAACTGCAGAACCTGGTTGCCGAGCAGCTGGTGGGCTGTGGTTTCAATGAGATTCTGAACAACTCGTTGACGCGTGCCGCTTACTATGACAACTTGGAGTCTTATCCGTCAAAGAATCTGGTAATGTTGCTGAATCCGTTGAGTGCAGACTTGAATGCCATGCGTCAGACACTGCTTTTCGGTGGATTGGAAAGCATCTCGCACAACGCCAACCGTAAGAATGCAGACCTGAAATTCTTTGAATTCGGTAATTGTTATCACTTCAACGAGGAGAAGAAGAATCCGGAAAAGGTGCTTGCCGCTTATTCCGAAGACTATCATCTTGGTTTGTGGGTGACTGGCAAGAGGGTGACCAACTCATGGGCTCATCCGGATGAGAACAGCTCGGTATATGAGCTGAAGGCATACGTTGAGAATGTCTTTGCCAGATTGGGGCTGCACATGCATGATTTGGTTGTCGGCAATCTGACTGATGACATCTATGCTGCCGGTTTATCCGTACAGACAAGGGGTGGAAAGCGGTTGGCTACTTTCGGTATTGTAACAAAGAAGCTGCTGAAGGCATTCGATATTGACAACGAGGTTTACTATGCCGATTTCAACTGGAAAGAATTGCTGAAGGCTATCCGCAATGTGAAGGTGAGCTATACGGAAATCTCCAAGTTCCCTGCCGTGAAACGCGACTTGGCGTTACTGCTCGACAAGAAAGTGCAGTTTGCGGAAATCGAGAAGATTGCCTACGAGACGGAGAAAAAGCTGCTGAAGGAGGTTTCTCTCTTCGACGTTTACGAGGGTAAGAATCTGGAAGTCGGTAAGAAGAGTTACGCGGTGAGCTTCCTGCTGCAGGATGAGAATGCCACGTTGAACGATAAGCAGATTGACAAGATTATGTCCAAACTAGTGAAGAACCTGGAGGACAAGTTGAATGCCAAACTGCGTTGATTCATTATTCAGAATTTATAATTCATAATTTAAAATACAGTTCCAATGGGAAGAGCGTTTGAATATAGAAAAGCTGCCAAATTGAAAAGATGGGGTCACATGGCAAAGACCTTTACAAGACTGGGTAAACAAATTGCTATTGCGGTGAAGGCCGGTGGTCCGGAGCCGGAAAACAACCCGACACTGCGTTCGGTTATCGCTACTTGTAAGCGTGAAAACATGCCGAAGGATAATATTGAACGTGCTATCAAAAATGCGATGGGTAAGGACCAGAGCGACTATAAGGGTATGACTTATGAAGGATACGGTCCTCACGGTGTAGCTGTTTTTGTGGATACACTGACCGATAACACTACCCGTACAGTAGCCGATGTGCGTTCCGTATTCAATAAGTTCGGCGGTAACTTGGGAACAATGGGTTCACTGGCTTTCTTGTTTGACCACAAGTGTGTGTTCACTTTCAAGAAGAAAGACGGTATCGATATGGAGGAACTCATTCTTGACTTGATAGACTATGACGTAGAGGAAGACTACGAAGAGGATGAAGAAGAAGGTACTATCACTATTTATGGTGATCCGAAAAGCTATGCAGCTATCCAGAAACATTTGGAAGAGTGCGGTTTTGAAGATGTCGGTGGAGAGTTTACCTATATCCCGAACGATATGAAGGATGTGACTCCCGAGCAACGCGAAACCATCGACAAGATGATAGAGCGTCTCGAAGAGTTTGATGATGTACAGACGGTTTATACTAACATGAAACCGGAAGAAGGCGGAGAATAATGACATATACATACAAGACGCAAGGTACGTGTAGTAGTAACATCGAACTGGATGTGGAAGATGGTATTGTGAAAGAAGTGGCATTTTGGGGTGGATGTAATGGAAACCTGCAAGGACTTTCACGTTTGGTGAAAGGCATGCCGGTAGATGCGGTGATTGCCCGTTTGGAAGGAATTCGCTGCGGAAGACGTTCCACTTCCTGCCCCGACCAATTGTGCAAGGCATTGCACGAGATGGGGTATTGAGCCTACTGCCTGAAAGAATGGATGAGAGCCCTTGACATTGAAAGATGCCAGGGGCTTTTTTTGAACCTAACATGGAGGTATTTGTTATTATTTAAGTATTTTTACGCTCTTAATTGAACAGACATAATGAAGAATATTTTTAAAGACTTGAAACGGAGAGACCACAAACGCTATCTGGGCGGTCTGGACGTTTTTAAATATATAGGTCCCGGACTGTTGGTGACTGTGGGCTTTATTGACCCGGGGAACTGGGCATCTAATTTTGCGGCAGGGTCTGAATTTGGCTATTCATTGCTGTGGGTCGTGACTTTATCCACTATCATGCTGATTGTATTGCAGCATAATGTGGCGCATCTGGGAATTGTAACCGGCTTGTGCTTGTCCGAAGCCGCTACCAAATATACTCCTTCCTGGGTGTCGCGTCCCATATTGGGTACAGCGGTATTGGCTTCCATCTCGACTTCGCTGGCAGAGATATTGGGAGGTGCCATCGCTTTGCAGATGCTGTTTGACATTCCCATCATATGGGGCTCTATCTTGACTACCGTATTTGTAGTCGTCATGCTTTTCACTAATTCCTACAAGAAGATAGAACGTTCCATCATTGCTTTTGTTTCGGTCATCGGGCTCTCCTTTATCTATGAGCTGTTTCTGGTGAAGATAGATTGGTCGCTGGCTGCACAAGGGTGGGTGACACCTTCGTTCCCGCATGGGAGCATGCTGATTATCATGAGTGTGCTCGGTGCGGTGGTGATGCCGCATAATCTGTTTCTGCACTCGGAAGTGATACAGAGCCATGAATATAATAAGAAAGATGATGCATCCATCCGTAAGGTGTTGAAATATGAATTGTTCGACACGCTGTTCTCTATGATTGTGGGATGGGCCATCAACAGTGCCATGATACTGCTGGCTGCGGCAACTTTCTTTAAAAGCGGTATTCAGGTGGAAGAGTTGCAGCAGGCCAAATCCTTGCTGGAGCCGTTGCTGGGGAACAGTGCTGCCGTGGTTTTTGCATTGGCATTACTGATGGCGGGTATATCTTCTACGATAACCAGCGGTATGGCGGCAGGTTCTATCTTTGCCGGTATTTTCGGAGAATCCTATCATATCAAAGACAGTCACTCGCAGGTGGGTGTGATTCTGTCGCTGGGCATTGCACTGCTGCTGATTTTCTTTATCGGAGACCCGTTCAAAGGACTGCTGATTTCACAGATGATACTGAGCATCCAGCTGCCGTTCACGGTTTTCCTGCAAGTAGGACTGACTTCTTCGCGCAAAGTGATGGGGCAGTATGTAAACAGCAAATGGAGTACATTTGTACTTTATGCCATTGCTGCGGTGGTCACTGTGCTGAATATCATGCTGCTGGTATCCGAGTTGACATCTTGAATAATTCATTTTTAAGAAATCAAATAAGTAGTATGAAGATTATTACATATAACGTAAATGGGCTGAGGGCTGCCGTGACAAAAGGTTTTCCCGAGTGGCTGGCACAAGAGCAGCCGGATGTGCTTTGTTTGCAGGAAACAAAGCTGCAACCGGAACAGTATCCGGCAGAAGCGCTGGATGCTTTGGGGTATAAGCATTATCTATATTCTGCACAGAAGAAGGGGTATAGTGGAGTCGCTATTCTGAGCAAGCAAGAACCGGACCATGTGGAGTACGGCATGGGCATTGAAGAATATGATAACGAAGGGCGCTTTATCCGTGCCGACTTCGGTGATGTGTCCGTTGTGAGTGTTTATCATCCTTCCGGTACCAGCGGTGATGAACGCCAGGCCTTTAAGATGGTCTGGTTGGAGAAATTCCAGGAATATGTATTGGAGCTGGAACGTACGCGTCCTAAACTCATTCTTTGCGGTGATTATAATATCTGCCATGAGGCAATGGATATTCACGACCCTATCAGGAATGCCACTAACAGTGGCTTCCTGCCTGAAGAGCGGGAGTGGATGACGCGCTTTCTCAATGCGGGATTCATAGATTCCTTCCGTTGGCTTCATCCCGACAAGCAGGAATACACGTGGTGGAGCTATCGCTTTAACTCACGTGCCAAGAACAAAGGGTGGCGTATTGATTATTGCATGGTGAGTGAGCCGGTGCGTCCGATGTTGAAGGAGGCGAGAATATTGGGTGACGTTGTCCACTCGGACCATTGCCCGATGTTGTTGGAAATTACAGAATGATTATGGAAACAAAAGACAGAATCGAAAAAGCTGTGGAGCTTTTCAAGAGTGGCTATAACTGTTCGCAATCGGTAGTGGGAGCTTTTGCAGATATGTATGGTTTTACAGAAGAGCAGGCTTTCCGGATGTCCGCTTCTTTTGGTGGTGGCATAGGTCGTATGAGGCAGACATGCGGTGCTGCATGCGGCATGTTCCTATTGGCCGGATTGGAAAAAGGAGCTGTGGAAGGCAAGGACCGTGAAGGTAAGGCGGCAAACTATGCGTTGGTGCAGGAGCTGGCTACTGAATTCAAGAAACGAAATGGCTCTTTGATATGTGCTGAATTGTTGGGGTTGAGAAAACCGGAAGGTTCGTCCGTTCCGGAAGCCCGTACCGAGCAGTATTATGCTAAACGCCCGTGTGCCAGGATGGTAGAGGTAGCTGCCCAAATTTGGACCGAATACCTGGAAAAAACGTCCTCAAAGTAAGAAAAAAGAACTTTTTTACTCCTTAGTAAGAAAAAAAGTGCCTAATAACGTGTTGTATAACATAAATATACCTATCTTTGCAGCGATATAAAAACACCGACATCTCTATCTTTGGAGATGAGGATAACGTTTAACTAAAAGCAAATAGAAATGTTAAAAGAAAAAGCTGGTAATGTTGCAGGACAGATTTGGACTGCACTGAATGGCACAGATGGCTTGACTCACAAGCAAATCAAGAAAGCAACTAAACTGATCGACAAGGACTTCTTCCTGGGATTGGGCTGGTTGTTAAGAGAAGACAAGGTCTCTACTTCTGAAGTGGAAGGCGAATTGTTTGTAAAGCTGAACTAAGCGAGGAATTGATTGGAATGTTATAAAAAGATGCGTTGGTACATGAATATGTTATCAACGCATTTTTTTTATTTGCTCTGTTTTCATTATCTTTGCGCACCCAATTAATAGATAGTTATTGACAATGAAGAATATACGAAATTTTTGCATTATTGCCCATATCGACCACGGTAAATCAACCTTGGCAGACCGTCTGCTGGAATTTACCAATACTATACAAGTAACTAACGGACAGATGCTGGATGACATGGACCTTGAGAAGGAAAGAGGTATCACCATCAAGAGCCATGCCATACAAATGGAGTATACATATAAAGGCGAAAAGTATATTCTGAACTTGATAGACACTCCGGGACACGTTGACTTCTCGTACGAGGTGTCACGTTCCATCGCCGCTTGTGAAGGAGCGTTGCTTATTGTAGATGCTTCGCAAGGAGTGCAGGCGCAGACCATTTCAAACCTCTATATGGCGATTGAGCATGATTTGGAGATTATCCCCGTCATCAACAAATGTGACATGGCAAGCGCCATGCCCGAGGAAGTGGAGGATGAGATCGTCGAACTGTTGGGCTGCAAGCGTGATGAAATTATCCGTGCTTCCGGCAAAACAGGCATGGGAGTGGAAGAGATTCTGGCTGCGGTCATTGAGCGTATCCCTCATCCGGAGGGTGACGAGGAAGCTCCGTTGCAGGCGTTGATTTTCGATTCTGTCTTCAATTCTTTCCGTGGTATCATTGCATATTTCAAGATAGTGAACGGTGTGATTCGTAAAGGGGATAAAGTGAAATTCTTCAATACAGGCAAGGAATATGATGCGGATGAAATCGGAGTGCTCAAAATGGAAATGATGCCACGTCCGGAGTTGCGTACGGGGGATGTGGGCTATATCATCTCGGGTATCAAAACCTCTAAGGAAGTGAAAGTAGGTGATACGATTACGCATATTGCCCGTCCTTGCGAAGAGGCCATCGCCGGTTTTGAGGAGGTGAAGCCGATGGTTTTTGCCGGTGTGTACCCCATCGAGGCGGAAGATTTCGAGGACTTGCGTTCTTCTTTGGAGAAGTTGCAGTTGAATGATGCTTCGCTGACTTTCCAGCCTGAGTCTTCATTAGCTTTGGGCTTTGGTTTCCGTTGCGGTTTCCTTGGGCTGCTCCATATGGAGATTGTGCAGGAACGCCTTGACCGCGAATTTGACATGAACGTTATCACCACCGTGCCCAACGTTTCCTACAATATCTATGACAAGCAGGGAAATATGACCGAAGTGCATAACCCCGGCAGCATGCCCGACCCTACCATGATAGACCGTATTGAGGAGCCCTATATCCGTGCCTCGGTGATTACCACTACTGATTACATTGGCCCTATCATGACTCTTTGTCTGGGCAAGCGTGGCGAGCTGGTGAAGCAGGAATATATTTCAGGTAACCGTGTAGAAATATACTATGACATGCCTCTTGGCGAAATAGTTATCGATTTCTATGATAAATTGAAGAGTATCTCTAAGGGATATGCCTCTTTTGACTATCATCCCAACGGTTTTCGTCCTTCCAAACTGGTGAAGCTGGATATTTTGCTGAACGGTGAGCCGGTGGATGCTCTTTCTACCTTGACACACTTTGACAATGCCTACGAATTGGGACGCCGGATGTGCGAGAAGTTGAAAGACCTGATTCCGAGACAGCAGTTCGATATCGCCATTCAGGCTGCTATCGGTGCCAAGATTATTTCCCGGGAAACGATTAAGGCTGTGCGTAAGGACGTAACGGCCAAATGTTATGGAGGTGACGTGAGCCGTAAACGAAAATTGCTTGAGAAACAGAAGAGAGGTAAGAAGCGTATGAAACAGATTGGTAATGTGGAGGTACCTCAGAAAGCGTTCCTGGCAGTCTTGAAGCTGGATTGATGTCGAAAGGATGAAATCTTAAATCAAATATACTTCTTTATGATTATTTTACGTACTGTGAAAAACTTCTCGTCGCTGAATATAGCGGCGAGCATCTTGCTGTTTTTGATGGCTATTTTGGCGGCCGTTATTGCTAATTCGCCGATGGCTCCGTTGTATCAGGGCTTTCTTTTGCAGGAACTGCATCTGCGCATCGGAGACTTTAATTTGTTCTCCCATGGCGGTCATCCGTTGAAAATGATTGAGTTTATAAACGACTGCTTGATGACTGTTTTCTTTCTGGCTGTGGGGTTGGAGATAAAGCGGGAACTGCTGGTGGGTGAACTTTCTTCCTTTCGTAAGGCTTCTTTACCCTTTGTAGCGGCATGTGGCGGTATGTTGGTGCCGGTCATTGTCTATTCACTTTTGGTCGTTCAGGGTACTCCGGAAACGCGCGGTATGGCTATACCGATGGCTACGGATATTGCTTTTTCATTGGGTGTACTCAGTCTGCTGGGTAAACGGGTGCCTTTGAGTCTGAAAATTTTCCTGACGGCATTTGCAGTGGTCGATGATATTGGCGGCATTCTGGTTATTGCCATTTTCTATAGTTCCGAAGTGGCATACGGATATCTTATTGTAGCTGCTGTCCTTTATTTCTTCCTTTACTATATGGGGAAATTCGGTATGACACAGAAGATATTCTTCCTGCTTATCGGGGTAATTATTTGGTATTTGTTCCTTCAGTCGGGCATTCACAGCACTATTTCCGGAGTGATACTGGCCTTTGTAATACCGGCCCGTCCCCGTTTGGATGCCGGGAAATACATTAAACGCATCCGCGACATTATCGGTGATTTTCCGGTTACCAAATCAGATAATATTATATTGACCAATGAGCAGATTGCCACTCTAAAACAAGTGGAGCGCGCTTCTGATCATGTAATTAGTCCTTTGCAATCCCTGGAAGACAATTTGCATGGTGCGGTAAACTTTGTGATACTGCCGCTCTTTGCCTTTGCCAATGCCGGTGTGGTGTTCAGTGGAGGCGGTGGCGTTGTTGGAGCTGTTAGTATAGCGGTGGCTGCAGGATTGCTTCTTGGCAAGTTTATCGGTATTTTTCTGTTTACCTGGCTGGCGGTCAAGAGTGGTTTGTCCTCAATGCCTCCGGGAATGAATTGGAGAAGTGTTGCCGGAGTATCCTTGTTGGGGGGTATTGGCTTTACGGTATCTTTATTTATTGCCAACCTTTCTTTTGCAGGAGAATATCCGGATCTGCTGAACCAGGCGAAGTTTGGTGTATTGCTGGGAACGATTGTTGCCGGTATGTTGGGATATATGGTACTGAATGCGGTGTTGCCGAAGGTTAAGAACAAATAGATCTCCACTTTGGAATACTGGACGAAGAATCGGTTCTTTAGGGATATTCGGTAAATCCTCTGAAAGATAAGTTGGGATGTGTCAATGATTTAAGAAAACGTATTCTTTGTTACAGAAACAGAAGAAATAGTCCATTATTCTTAAAAAACATTCGTATCTTTGCTGATACAAGTCGAAAAGGACCTTCCGGATATGAAGCACATAAAGGCAGTTGCCGGATACATATTGATTCTTTCTCTCTGCCTCGTGTGTGCACACCCTGCCCATGCGGAGACACGGCGTATTGCGCTGATACACTCTTTCGAGCCGGGCTATCCGCCTGCTGCGAAGGCTCTGGAACTGTTGCAAAAAGAGTTCAGCCTTCTCGGCTTGGACTGCGATGTACGCGAATACTATCTGGACTGCGACCGCTACATGGAGGAGGCAGAAAACCTCCGTATGGCCGGTTTCGTGGACGACCTCTCTGCCTGGGGAGCCGAGTTGATAGCCGTGCTCGACGACCAGGCTGCCTATGCGCTGATGGCATGCAGACACCCGTTGGCGCATGAAATACCCGTTGTGTTCAGCGGTGTGAACTATCCCAACATATCTCTGCTCCTGCAATACCCCAACATCACGGGCTATGCCGACACGCCCGATTACTTGCGTACCATACGCATGATAGAGAGTATCATGGGAAAGTCGCGCATCTGCCTGATGAACGGACAAGTGTTTCTGGACCGCAAGATATGGCATGCGTTGAATGAGCAGTGTCGTGGGCAGGGGTTCGCCATCGTGACCTCTACCGAGGGTGCTTACTTTGCCGGTTCCTCCTATCACCGTGTGCGCGAGAGGGAGACTATCAGCCCTATACTGAAACGGCAGAACATAGACGTGTTGCTGGACACCACGAAGATTGTGCGCATGACGAGCGACTCCATAGCGATACGCCATCTGATGTGGCTGGGACGCGGCGACAATACGTTGCTGCTCTACACCAAGCGAGACTATACCACCAAGCGTGTGGGCATGCTCTTCGACAATCCCACGTTTCAGACCATCAACGAGGGCTTCGGCTTTGCCGACTACTTGCTGGGAGGATATTTCACTCCACTGGAAAGCCAGATAAGATACATGGCGACCGGTATCAAGGAACGCCTCGAAGGGCGGATGCCCCGGCAGCAGGTGACGGAATGCGCCAAGCAGTACGTGCTGAACTGGCATGTGCTGCAGAAGTATGGCATCCCGCTCGAGAGCATTCCGGCAGAGTACACTGTGATGTATATCCCTTTTTCGGAGCGCTACCGCTATCCTATACTTATCGGTTCCATCTTGGGCGCAGTCTTCGTGCTGACGGTGATAGTCTTGCTCTCCTTCAGCCTGCTGCGCGAACGCAGGCGCAAGCGTGAGGCATTGCGAAACCTCCTCTACGAGCATGAGACCCTCTGCCTGGCCATCGAAGGAAATTCTACCTACGCCTGGCGACTGGAGGGAGATTCCGTGTCCTGCGACTCGCAGTTTTGCGAGCTTATTCATCATCGCCCCGGCCGTCTTCTGCTCGATGAAATCACTCCCTACATCCATCCCGACGACTTACCCGCCTTCCGCAAGAACATAGCGACAAGGCATGAACGCACGCACCACAAGGGGCAGTATCGCTGTAACTTCACCGGTGAGTTCCAGTGGTGGGAGTTCAGCTACAATACCATCCACACCCCCGGACACGCACCCATCATAGCCGGATTGCTGCAGAATATCCAGGAACTGAAAGACCACGAGCAGGAGCTGATAGAATCCCGCGAGCTGGCGGAGCAGGCCGAACTGAAACAGTCGTTCCTCAACAACATGAGCCACGAGATACGTACTCCGCTCAATGCCATTGTAGGCTTCTCGGACATGCTGGCCAATGAGCCGGAGTTTTCAAACGAAGAGCGGCAGGAGTTTGTGGACATTATCAACACCAATACCAAACTGCTGCTGAAGCTGGTGGGCGATGTGCTGGAACTGTCGCGCATCGAGTCGGGTAACCTCTCGTTCACCTTTCAGCGGGAGAGCGTGTGCCGGTTGCTCGATGACGTCTATCAGACGCATAGCCTGCTTATCCGGCCGCCGTTGCAGTTCCTCAAGGATTTCCCTCCCGAAGATGTGCAGGTGAATGTAGATCCCATGCGACTGACACAGGTACTCACCAACTTCCTGAACAATGCCAACAAGTTTACGAAAGGAGGCAGCATCCGGCTGGGGTATTGCTGTCCGTCCGGCATGAGCGAGGTACATCTTTATGTGGAAGACACCGGCATAGGCATTCCGCACAGCGAGCAGAAGATGATTTTCGAGCGTTTCTACAAGCGCAGCGAGTTTTCCCAAGGCGTCGGGCTGGGCTTGTCCATCTGTGTGCTCATTGTCGAAAAGATGGGAGGACGCATCGAACTCCAGTCCGAGGAAGGCCGTGGAAGCCGTTTCACAGTGGTACTGCCTTGTATTGAATAAATCCTTAAAAAATGTAATCGCGTTGTAATGCCTTTATATATAATTTTGCGTATCTTTGCCAATGTTTTAAGAAATATAACGTTTTAAGAAACTAATTTAAAAGACATTATGTTAAAGAGAGTAAGAATTATACTGACGGTGCTGCTGTTACTGGCCACCGTGGGTGTAGATGCGCAGGTCACCACTGCCTCTATGGCAGGTAAGGTGACGGATGCAAGTAATGAGCCCATTATCGGCGCCACTGTCCAGGCTGTTCACCAGCCTTCCGGTTCGCGCTACGGAACCGTGACCAACGTTGACGGACGCTATTCCATCCAGGGTATGCGCACCGGTGGTCCCTACCGGGTGGAGATTTCCTACATCGGCTATCAGACGGTTATTTATAAGGACATCACCCTTCAGCTGGGTGAGGTATACAACCTGAACGTAGAGATGAGTGAATCTTCCGAGTTGCTGAACGAAGTGATTGTGACGGCTGCCAAGACCAAGTTCACCGCTGAAAAGACGGGTGCCACTACCAATATCTCGTCTGCACAGATGACGCAGCTTCCCACCGTGAACCGCAGCATCAGTGACATTGCCCGCCTTTCTCCCTATGCTAACGGCATGAGTTTTGCCGGCGGTGACGGACGTTCCACGAACTTCACTATCGACGGTGCCAACTTCAACAATAACTTCGGACTTAGCTCCAACCTTCCCGGCGGCGGCAACCCTATCTCCATGGATGCCATCGAAGAGGTGCAGGTAGTGGTGGCTCCCTTCGACGTGCGCCAGACGAACTTCATAGGCGGCGGCATCAACGCCATTACCAAGAGTGGTACGAACACGTTCAGAGGTACTGCCTATACCTATTACCGCAACCAGGACATGCGCGGTAACCGCATCAACGGCGAGGACCTGGGAGCACGTTCCGACGAGTCCAAGACTACCTACGGCTTCACGCTGGGCGGTCCTATCATCAAGAACAAACTGTTCTTCTTCGTGAACTACGAAAAAGAGAAGACTCCGGGAGAGGTTATAAAGTATCGCGCGCGAGAGGACGGTGAAGATGCGAAAGGTATGGTGTCCCGTACACTGAAGTCGGACATGGAGAAGGTGTACAACCATCTGAAGGACAAATACGGCTATGATGCAGGCTCCTACACCAATTTCCCTGCCGACGAGGAGAACACCAAGCTGCTGGCCCGCATCGACTGGAACATCACGGACCGCCATCGCTTGAGCCTCCGCTACAACAATACGAAGAATACGGCTTGGAATGCCCCGAACGGCAACTCTTCCGATACGGGATATCGCCTGAACAATACTTACCGCGTAGGTACACAGTCTATGGCGTTTGCCAACAGCATGTATTCCATGGACAACAAGGTGCAGTCTTGGGCGGCAGATTTGAACAGCCGCTTCACCGATAAGATTTCCAATCAGCTGCTGTTCACCTACACCAATATAGAGGACATGCGCGGCACCAACTCTTCTCCTTTCCCTTTTATCGACATCATGGCAGGCAAGGACGAGAACGGAAACCAGATTCTGGAACCGTATATGAGCGCCGGTTACGAGTTGTTCACCTACAACAACGGTGTGAAGAACAAGATTACGAACATTACCGATAACTTCACCTTCTTCACCGGTAACCACAAGCTGACGGCAGGTCTTAGCTACGAGCACCAGTTTGCCAACAACGCCTATATGCGTAACGGTACGGGATATTACCGCTATAACAGTCTGGAAGATTTCCTGAGTGGCGCAGCTCCCGAATCATTCGCTTTGACTTATGGCTTCAACGGTGTGGCCAACCCCAATGCTCAGGTTACCTTCAACCAGCTTGGTTTCTATGCCCAGGATGAATGGAACCTCGGCAACAGTCTGAAACTGACCTACGGTATCCGTTTCGACAACTTGATGTTCGACAACGACGACCTCCAGAGAAACGATGCCATCTATGAGCTTGACTTCGACGGGCAGCACATCGACACTGGCAAGTGGCCGGATTCCAGATGGCAGATTTCTCCCCGTATAGGTTTCGTTTGGGACGTGTTCAAGGACAAGTCGCTGAAAGTACGTGGAGGTACGGGTGTGTTTACCGGACGTCTGCCGTTGGTTTTCTTCACCAATATGCCGACCAATGCTTCTATGGTACAGAACTCCGTTACCTTTAAGACCCAATATGACAATGGAAAGGTGGTGGGCCATGATTCCCGTCTGGACCAGTTGGCAGGCGGCATGATTACGGACATGAACCAGATAATCGACAAGTTCAACCTCCCCACCACGATTGAGAAACACGTGGCGGGAAGCAAGATTTCCGGTGTGGCTCAGGACTTCAAGATGCCGCAGGTGTGGAAGTCGTCTATCGCGGTGGACTATCAGGTACCCGTATCTTTCCCCTTGACCGTGACGGGAGAGTTCATGTTTACAAAGAATGTGAATGCCGTTACCATCAACAACATCAATATCAAGAACCCCGACGAATGGAAGTACAATAAGCTGACCACCGTCAAGGGCGCTGATGGAAAAGACGTGACAACTACGGAACTGCTGCATACGGGTATGCAACGTTTCAATGGTGCGGATAACCGCATGGTGTACTCTTATTCTCTTTATGACAACCCCGACAAGAATGTGAAATATGCAGGCGACTTCGTGCATTACAATGGCAAGAATGCCGTGGTGCTCGACAATACTTCCAAAGGTTACGGTTATACGGCAAACATCACGGTGAATGCCCAGCCGGTGGACGACCTGATGCTGATGCTGGCCTATACGCACACGGAGTCCAAAGAAGTTTCCGGTCTTCCGGGCAGCGACCCTATCTCCACTTGGCAGGGATTGAACACGATTGATGGTTCCAATTATGTGGATGCACAACGGTCACAGTATGTGGTTCCCGATAAGGTGATTGCTTCTGTGGGCTACTACATCCCCTTCAGACACAAAGGCCTGCTTCGCGGCACACACCTGAATCTGTTCTATTCCGGCTATTCTTCCGGCGGTTACAGCTTCTGCTACACCAACGACATGAACGGCGACGGTATCAACAACGACTTGATGTACATTCCGAAGGACGATAGTGAAATCAACTTCAAGACAGAGGAAGACCGCGTTGCCTTCTGGAAATTCGTAGAGCAGGATTCGTACTTGAAGAATCACAAAGGACAGTATGCCGAGGCTTATGCTGCCCGCGCTCCGTGGGTGCACCGCTTTGACTTCCGTTTGCTGGAGGATTTCGAATTCAAGATTGGCAAGACCAAGCATTGCTTCCAGTTGAGTTTCGACATCATGAACGTGGGTAACCTCATCAACTCCAAATGGGGTATCTCCAAGACCAATACCGTTTCCAACAGCAACCGAATCCTGAAGTATGAAGGGGTGAAGAGCGCCACTGACCTGACTCCGGTATTCTCCATGTATAAGGTGAACGGTGAATATCCTACCAAGACTTACGACACCTATCAGAACTACAGCGAATGCTGGAAGTTGCAAGTCGGTATCCGTTACGTGTTCAACTAATCGGGTGCAGATAACCTCCGTTGAATGGCAGAATATGATAAGGCAAGGGCTGTTCCGGGATTTCCGGGACAGCCCTTATTATTTTTGGCTTTCTTTACTTTATTGTATTTCAACCTCCATAATCACTGGATTGTGGTCGCTGCACAAATCCAGGTCCGGAGAGTAGTATTCGATACCCTTCAGGCTAGGGGAGTGGAAGATGTAATCAATACGCAACATGCGTTTGGCATAGCGGTAGGTGTACATGTATCCGTTTCCGGCAGTGCGGAATCCGTCTTTGAGGGTTTTCCTCAAATGATGGTAGGTGTAGGAGGAAGGTATTGAGTTGAAGTCGCCGCATAGCAGCACGGGATAGGGGCTGGTCTTAGCGTAGTGGCTGATGACGTAAGTCTGCGTGGCCCGCTTCATGAAGTTTTCGTGCAGGGTGCCTGCGGCATCTTTGGCTGCCTGGACTTCGCGGCGGGTGTCGTCGGTGGCCAGCTCGCGTTCCCACTTCCTGCGCTTCTGGCTAACGCTGGTGGTCTGCAGGTGGTTGTTTATCAGACGTATGGTATCCGTACCCATCACTACATCGCACATCATGCTACAGTTGGAGCTTTGCTGGTAAGTGATGAAACGGTGGTTCGCCAATGGATAGCGGCTGAATACGGCGATAGGCAGTACGCCCTTGACGGAGTCTTCAGAAGGGATGAGCGCGTGTGACCAATGCGAGAGTACGCGCCGTATGCTGTCTGTGGGGAAGTCACTGTTGTCTCCGAACTCCTGGAAGCACAGCACATCCACGCCCTCCTGCTGCATGTACCGGGCTATCTCCTTGCAGGAATAACCGGTAATCTCACCTCCAAAGTTGTGTATGTTGTAGGTGGCTATCTTCAGATACTTGCCTGCCGGGGTCTTGTCTTTCGGCAGGTGGAGCTGGAAGACAGACGTCAGATATCCCCAGTTGCAGAAGAATGCCACCAGCGGAATCAGTGCCCAGCGCTTACGGGCCAATGCCCAGCAGAGTGCCGTTATCAGATTGACAATCAGGAGTACGGGCACTGCCAGCCCCAGTAATGGCATGATGACGGAATCGACCGGAGCCATGTTTCCTGAGAAGGCTGCCACTATGGTGATGGCGCCCAAGATAAATGTCGCTGCTATCAGGCAGATGTAGAACAGACCTTTTACGGCAGACTTTCCCATGTTGTTTGCTTATTTATTCACTACGTTCACCGGCTTGCCGTCTTGGTAGGCCTTGATGTTCTCGAGCATAATCTGCATGAGGCGTTCGCGCGCGGCGGTGCTTGCCCAGGCAATGTGCGGAGTGATGTAGCAGTTGCGGGCAGAGAGCAACGGATTGTCGGCACGGGGAGGTTCTTGCGAGAGTACGTCTACGCCGGCGGCATAGATGGTACCGTTGTTAAGTGCGTCGGCAAGGTCTTGTTCGTTGATGAGCGGGCCGCGTCCGGTATTGATGAGGATGGCGGTGGGCTTCATCAGTCGGAGCCGTTCTGCATTTACCATCTCGCGGGTGGAGTCGGTGAGGGGGCAGTGCAGGCTGATGATGTCACATTCGCGGAACAGCTCGTCCAGCTCCATCTTGCGGATTTCGGGAGGAAGCTGGAAGTTGGTCTTGGAGGTGTAGGCACATACCTTCATACCGAAGCCGATGGCGATGCGGGCGGTGGTGAAACCGGTGTGGCCCAGGCCTACGATTCCGAGCTTCTTTTCGCGCAGTTCGATGAGCGGCGTGTCCCAGAAACAGAAGTCCTTGCTTGCTGTCCAGCGGCCCCGGTGCACCTCTTCGGAGTGGTGTTGCACTTGCTGGGTGATGTTTAGGATGTGGGCAAAGACCATTTGGGCTACGGAGTCGGTGCTGTAGGCGGGAATATTGGTGACGATGATTCCGCGTTCTTTGGCGGCAGTGGTGTCTACGATGTTATATCCGGTGGCCAGCACACCGATATACTTCAGTTCGGGCAGTGCCGCCATGTGCTCGGCGGTGAGCACGGTTTTGTTGGTCAGCAGGATTTCTGCACCAGCGGCGCGTTCCAATACTTCCGCAGGGGCGGTGCGGTCGTAGATGGTGCACTCGCCCAAGGCTTGCAATTCGTCCCAGCAAAGGTCACCGGGGTTGGCGGCATAGCCGTCTAATACTACTATATTCATGGAGTTATGAGTTATGAGTTATTTGTTGTGGGGATTTTCTGTATCCGACTTTTAATCTCTAACTTTTAATTTTTAATTTTAATTGATAGTTTACCATTTCTTTTCCTCTCCCCAGAGTTGCTGCATCCGTTCCTTATGCTTTTGCTCGGCAGGGTTGAGTTGTGGTTCCCAGATGCGGCGGTCTTTCAGTTCGTCGGGCAGGAATTGCTGCTTGACGAAGTTGCCGGGGTAGTCGTGGGCGTACTTATACTTCTCGCCGTAGCCCAACTGCTTCATCAGCTTGGTGGGCGCATTGCGTAGGTGCAGGGGGACGGGGAGGTTGCCCGTTTCGCGTACCAGTTCCAGGGCATTGTTGATGGCCATATAGGCTGAATTGCTCTTGGGACTGGTGGCGAGGTATATGGTGGCTTCTGCCAGGGGGATACGTCCTTCGGGCCATCCCACTTTCATCAGCGTGTCGAAGCAGGCGTTGGCAAGCAGCAGCGCGTTGGGGTTGGCCAGTCCGATGTCTTCGGAGGCAGAGATGACGAGGCGGCGGGCTATGAAGGCAGGGTCTTCACCGCCTTCTACCATGCGTGCCAGCCAGTAGATGGCGCCATCCGGGTCGCTGCCGCGAATGGATTTGATGAAAGCGGAGATGATGTCGTAGTGCATCTCGCCGTCCTTGTCGTAAGCAAGAGGGTTCTGTTGAAGGCGTTCGGTCACCATGTCATCCGTGATGAGGACAGGGTCGGTGGCTTCGGAATCTATCACCAGTTCGAGGATGTTGAGCAGCTTGCGGGCGTCTCCTCCGCTGAAGCGGAGCATGGCAGTGGTTTCTTTCAGTTCTATTTTCCGTTCCTTCAGCACGGTGTCCGTGGTGATGGCGCGTTGCAGCAGTTCCAGCAGGTCGTCCTTCTCCAGTGACTTCAGGGTATAGAGCTGGCAGCGGGATAGTAGCGGGCGGATGACCTCGAACGAAGGGTTCTCCGTGGTGGCGCCTATCAGCGTCACGGTGCCTTGCTCCACGGCTCCCAACAGCGAGTCTTGCTGCGACTTGCTGAAACGGTGTATCTCGTCGATGAAGAGGATGGGACTGGCTTGCGAGAAGAAGCGGTTGCTCTTGGCACGCTCTATCACGTCGCGTACATCCTTCACACCGCTGGTCACGGCACTAAGTGTATAGAAAGGGGTTTCCAGCTTGTTGGCGATAATCTGTGCCAGGGTTGTCTTTCCCACTCCCGGAGGGCCCCATAAGATAAACGAAGAGATACGTCCTGCATCAATCATCTTACGCAGCACTGCACCCGGTCCCACTAAATGTTTCTGACCGATATATTCATCTAATGTTCTTGGTCTAAGCCGTTCTGCTAATGGTTGCATAGTATGTAACTCTTAAAAAATCATTAATATCATGAAGCGTATACCGCCCTTCTTCACTCCCGGTATATCCGTATAGGTCAGTCGGCGTACATATTCTATGTGGAGCAGCTTGAAGATATTGTAGATACCTACACTGGCTTCCACATAGGGAGTCTTGCCCATGACGTGGCTGGTGGGTACACCGTCGCGCATGGGGAAGAGGAACAAGTCGGGATTGTTGCTCTTGTATGGGTTGTTCTTGTCCGTCAGCGTGCCCCACAGACCACGGATGCGGAACATCTCGCGCCACTTCAGCTTCTTGATGAGCGGGATGCGGTTGAAGAGTTTTCCGTTCATGTCGTAGCTTAGGTTGAGGGAGGCGTAACGGTCGTTCAGGAACTCCATGTTGTTGATGAGGTTGAAGGACTCGTTGTTCTGCGTGATGTACGAGAGGTTTGCCATCGGTAGGTTCAGCAGGGGGAAGGGAACGGTGTTCCATTGCGCACCGGCACGTGCCGTTACGTCCAGCTTGCCCCACGAGCCGAGCCAGAAGCGCTTCCGGATGCTGGCTTCCGTCAGGTTGAAGTTGTACTCTCCACCCAGCACACCCTTGAATCCGGCGGTGTGGGAGAGGGTGAAGGTGGGCGCATCCAGCGACACGGGCACACGGCGTTGCTTGGTGTTGACGAAGGTCTCGCCGGGAGCGTAACGCAGGGTCACACCCAGCTCGGTGGTGGTGATGTCGTGCACCAGCGTATTCTTTTCATCCCATTGTCCGGGGGTCTCTCCGTTGTTCTTCCAGTATTGCAGTTGTCCGGCAGGTTGGTCGTTACGATGGCGTGCCATGGCCTGGACGGAGAAGCCGGTATTGGTCTCCAGTTCGTAGGTCAGGGTGGCATCGCGCATGTAGGACATCTGGTCTACCGTCGTCCATTTCCAGCCGACAAACAAGTTGTCCTTGTCCGTGGCGAGGTACTTGTCCATAGGAGACATCACGTCGTAGGTGTACTTGAAGGCGATGTAGTGCTTCGGGAACTCCCACAATACGTATTCGCGCTTGTTGAAGGAGTAGGCCACCTGTCCGGAGTAGAACCATTTCTTGTCCTTGGTTCCGTAGGCGCCGTAACCGCTCAGGCTCCAATGCGGGTCGAGGTTACCGGTTGTCATACCGCTCAGACGGAAACGGGTGCCGTTGACGTAGTTGCTGGTTATCATTGTATTGATAGGACCGAAGTCGAACTTACTGGGATGTTTCTTGCTGCCCGTTTCCACGAAGTTCTCAATCAAGGCTTTCGCTCCGAAGATGACGTACTTGAAGCCGGGAATCTGTTCGATACGGTTCATGAATACGTCCATCGTGCTCTCCTTCTTGGTGAGAGGCACTTGGCGCACTTTCGCCCAATACTCGTCGCTCTTGGCAAGCATGTTCGCCTCCTTGATGACATTTCCTTTCAGGCGGAAGAGGCGGGGTTCTATCTCTGTGAACTGATAGTCGCTGTATTTGGTGGTCCGTTGCACTTCCAGGCCTTGGATGCCTTTCACAAAGTGCAGTTCCACGGTCATGTCGTCATCGGTCAGCACCCAGTTTCCGTCGGGCAGTTGTTCGAACTGCTGCACGATGTCGAGGTTTTCCACGAAGTTGACACCCGTCTTCTTGGGTAGGTTCATGGTACATTTCTTCACGGCATAGGTGGAGTCCTTCACCACGTAGAGGTGCCCCGTGAAACCGAAGTCCTGCGGGTTCTGCGGAACGAAAGTCAGATGCACGCACTCCTGCTTGTCCACCATGAGTGTGTCCATCAGATAGTACTTGTAGAAGCTGATGGCTCCGCGACCGATGGGGCTGACGAAGCGGCGTTGCAGCAGCCGGATGTCGTCGTCGTAGATGTTGATGTCGGAGAATACGTCCGTAAGGATGGTCCCCAGCATGTCTCCGGTGTTGAAGAACTCTTCGATACCAGTGGAGTTCATACCTTCGATGATGGTCTTTTCGCTCTTGGGGTTTTTACGGAAAATGGTCTTGCTGGCCGTCTCCTTGATGGAGATGGGTAGAATCATTTTGTTGGTCTTGGGTGATACCTCCACCTGGTCTTTGAAGAAGGAGAATTTCTTGTAGATGCCTTTCTCCATTTTGTCAGGGGTGACGTCGTTGAGCGACATCTTCATCTTTTCGTACTTCTGGTACTGGTAGTAGTCGTTCTCTTCCAGTTTCAGTGCCTTCTTGTTCTCGATGACCTTCTTCATGAACTCCACGGCGGGGTTGTTCTTGCGGGAATATTTCTCCTTTTTGGGCTTCACCACGACCTCGGAGAGCATGATGTCATCCGATTGCAGTTTGACGTTCAGCACCCGGGTGCCGGGTTTCAGTTTTACTTTCTTGGTGATATAGCCTACGGCGGAGAACGTCAGCTCATCCCAGCCTTTGCGGGTTTCCACCTGGTATTCACCGTTTGCGTTGGAGATGCCGCCTACACCTTTCCCTTCATACTGTACGGTGATGTACATCAGCGGTTCGTTCGTGAGGGAGTCTGTGATGACACCCTTTATCTGGGCGGATGCGCTGATGGAGACGAACAGTGACAGCAGGAAAAGGGCGTAAATTGTATATCTTTGCTTCATAAGTTACAGATAATTCGGGCGCAAAGTTAACAAATTAAGGTTAATCAAGAAGCAAATATAGACTAAAGAAACGGGAGATATGGTTAAATGAACGTGAAAGTCGTATGTCTTGTTTGCCGGATACAGATAAAAAACGTACAGAATCCTTATAGAAAAGTTGCCGGATATAAAGGATAAAGTTGCACAACGTATGGAGAAAGTTCTATCCCAAGCCTTGGGATAGAAAGACCCAAGCTTGGGATAAGCGTCCGTAGGTTTGGGATAGACGTTTGCAAGCTTGGGATAGAGTTTATGGAGGATTATGAATTGTTGCCGTTCAGTAGTGTCTGTACGATGCGTTCCGCCGTTCGTCCGTCCCAGCGGTCGGGCAGGGTGGTGTGCTTCCATTCTCCGTGCAGCAGCTTGTCGAGCGAGGCGGAGAGGGCGAAGGAATTTTCGCCTACCAGTTCGTTGGTACCGATGCGCCAGGTTTCGGGATGCTCGGCATAGGTATTGAGGGTGATGCAGGGGACGTCGAGGAAGGTGGCTTCTTCGGCGATGTTGCCCGAATCGGTGACGATGCCCCGTGCCTGGTTGATGAGGAACCCGAAGTGCAGGTAACTCTGCGGAGGCAGGATGTGCAGGTTGGGAGCATTCACTTCCAGCGACTTCACCGCCTTTTGCACGTAGGGGTGTAGCGGGGCGACGATAGGCATGCCGCCGGCCTTCTCGATGACGGTCTGGAGCAGGGAGTGCAGTACGGCTTTCTTCTCCAGCAGGTCGCGGCGGTTGAGGGTGAGCAGCAGGTAGTTCCCTTTCCGCAGGCCGAGGCTGGAGAACCACATGGGCTGCACCAGGCGGTGGCGGTTGAAACGGATGGTGTCAATCAGTATGTTGCCCACGTAGTGGATATATTCGGGTATCATGCCCTCCTGGTTGAGGTTGCGGTTGGCCACCATGCCGGCGGTGAAGAGATAGTCGGAAATGGCGTCCACGATGGTGCGGTTCACCTCGCGGGGCATGTTCATGTCGAAAGAGCGTGTGCCGGCTATGACGTGCGCCACCTTCAGTCCGCGCTTCTTGGCGACGATGGAGCAGCTCATAGTGGCGGTCATGTCATCTACCACCAGTACGACTTGTGCCGGATGCCCGTCCAACTCCCGCTCGAAGGCGAGCATGATGGAGGCTGCCACCTGCGAGTGGTTGTGTCCGGTGACACCGAGGTAGGCATCCGGTTTCCTCATGGAAAGGTCGGAGAAGAGCGAGGCATCCAGACTGGTGTCATCCTGCGGACCGGTGTAGACGATGCGGTAGGAGATGTTCTTTCCTGCCTCTCTGGCGGCGTCGATGGCGCGGCAGATGGGGGCTATTTTCATGAAGTTGGGGCGTGCGCCCGATACGATTGTTATTCTCATTGTCGTAGTTGGTGAAAAATGATACGACAAAAATACGTTTTCTTAGGGAAATTATTTGTTACTTTGCCTATTATTTTCAGAGTGTCTGTTGAAAATACACACTTATTCAATGTTTAATTTATAATTTTTAATTCTCAAAGTGATAATGCCAACATTTGTTCAGATACTCGATTTCATTGGCACATTTGCCTTTGCCATCAGTGGCATACGCCTGGCCTCGGCCAAGCGGTTCGACTGGTTTGGAGCGTATGTGGTGGGTTTTGTGACGGCCATTGGCGGCGGTACGATACGCGACCTGTTGCTGGACGTCACCCCGGGCTGGATGACGGATCCCATTTACTTGATTTGTACCGGACTGGCCTTGTTGTGGGTCATCCTCTTCGGTAAACATCTCATCCATCTGCACAATACGTTCTTCATATTCGACAGTATCGGCCTGGCACTGTTCACGGTGGTCGGCGTGGGCAAGAGCATCGCGCTGGGCTATCCCTTCTGGGTGGCCATCATTATGGGCAGCATCACCGGGGCTGCGGGAGGTGTGATACGTGACGTATTCATTAACGAAATTCCGCTGATATTCCGGAAGGAGATTTATGCGATGGCTTGTGTGGTGGGAGGAACCTTCTACTGGATGTGCCATCTTCTGGGGATGGAGTCTTTCGTGTGTCAGATTGTGGGCGGTGTGACGGTGTTCGTTACCCGCATACTGGCGGTGAAGTATAGGATTTGCCTGCCTATCCTTTCGGGCAATGAAGAGGAGCAGGAAGGGTAGTCCGTTATCCGTTGCCTGAGAATCTCAGGGATTTTCCGGTGAAATTCCGGGCAATGTGCAAAAGAACTTCAGGTGTTAAAAATAAGATTCCCCGGCATTTGCAACCGAAATGTCGGGGAATCTTTCATATTCCTCGTTCCCCTGATAAGGGGGAAGGAGGATGGGATTGCTAAAGGGATAAAACAAGGTTAGAACAATGCATCCTTCGTGTTGAAAAGTTTGCGTTCGTTCAGTTTCACTACCTTGCCGAATTTTTCCAGTCGCTTCAGGTCAATGTTCTTTGGGTTGCCCATGATGGAAATGCAGTAAGGTTTGTCTTTGATGTTCTCTTCGTAGAATTTCACGATGTCGTCAAAGGTCAGTGCATCTACTTTCGGCAGGTTTTCCTTTGCTGGGTCGTCTGTGTAGCCTCTGTAGCCCAAGTCTACCAGTTCCATGGCTTTGTTGCGGAAGCTGGGGTGACTGGTCAGCATGGCTTGGCGGAGGTAGCTCTTGATGTTGTCGATACGTTCCGGATTTTTCGGCATGTCGTTGACGAGACCCATCAGTACGTCCAATGCATCGTTTGCCTTGTCGTTCTGGGTACCGATGTAGCCGCGCAGATAGCTTGCTTTTCCGGCTATGCCTTGCGTGCCGACGAATGCGTAGGCTGTATAGGCCATGGAGCGTTTTTCGCGGATTTCGTTCAGAACGATGCCGGTGAAGTCAAGACCGAAGTATTGGTTGAATGCGCTACGCAGCACGTCGTCCTTTTTGTCAGCCTTCTGCATCGGGATGTAGAGGTGGATTTGGGCTTGTTCTGCATCGTTGTTAGGCAGGAAGTAGACGGTGTTTTCGGTCACCGGCATCATGTCCTTTGCCTGTGGGGAGTTGGACGGGCGTTCGTTGGCCACCAATGGGAGGTTCTTGCTCAGGATATCGTATACTTGGTCGAAGGGGAGTGTTCCGGTGAAGAACACTTTTGCCTCGTAGTTGGAGGCGCGGTTGATGTCGCCCGTCAGTTCTGAAATCTGTAATTCGTAAATCTCCTTGTCGGTCAGTTCCTTGATGTAGTCTGATTTCTCTCCGTAGAGCATGTACTGCCGCAGTGCTTCGTTCAGGATGCTGACGTTGTCTTTGCGCTGCTGGCGCATACCCATTGCCGAACCTTTCAGACGTGCCAGTTGCTTTTCGTCCAGTTTTGGCATCAAAATCTGGCGTGAAAGTAGCTGGCAGGCTTGCGGCAGGGTGGCTTCGTAGCCCTCCATGATGATGTAGAGGTTGTCATCATCGGCTGTCACGTGGCAGGTTGCGTTCAGCTTGCTGAGTTCTTCTTTCAACTCTTGCGGTTCGTAGGCCCCCATGATGCCTGCGTTGTTCATCAACTGGGCGGCATAGCCAAGTTTTGGGAATTCGCGTTCACCGGCTCCGTATTGTACAACCAACTGGAATACGTTATTCTCCTTGTTGGGTGTGTAGTACATCTTTGAACGGTCGTTCAGTTGCTTGATTTGCACTTCGCCGTAGTCTGCGAATTTCTCCTCCATCTGTCCGATGGGCAGGTTTTTGAATTGTGTTGCATAGAGCGATTCTTTTCCTATCGGAGGTTCTACGGGTTTGTAACCCGGCTTCTCAATCTTGGCGTTCTTGTCAGGCTTTCCTTTTTCGATATATAGGGCCAGGTAATTGTCTGACAGATATTTCTTGGCTACTCGCTTGATGTCGTCAGTGGTGATGGCCATAATCTTGTCCTTGTAATTGAGTATGTCGCCCAAGTCCTGCTCGTTGTAGAAGGCGTTCATCAGTATCATGGCCTTGTCCTCGTTCGACTCCATTTCCAGGTCGAACTGGCGGCATTTCTCGGCTTTGATGGCATCAATTTTCCAGTCCTCGAATTCTCCGTTGGCGATTTGCTGGATGGCTTTCAAGGCTTTCTTTTCGGCGCTCTTGGTAGACTCGAAACGGCGCTGGTTTTCGTCGTAGAGGGGAATGGCCGCTACGATGGCGCGTCCTTGTTCGCGGAAAGTACGGGTGTAGGCTCCGGCGCTGGTCAGTTCACCGTCCAGTACCAGCTTGTCCATAGTTCCGGTCTGACTGTTGTTGTTCAGCAGTGCCAGGGCGATGTCCAGAGCGTCTTCGTCGGGATGTCCGGCAGGTACTCCATTGAATACCATTGCCACTTGCGGGTAGAATCCTACTTTAGCCGAATACTGTTTGCGGCCCTTTATTTCGAGGTTCTGGTAGACCTTGCGCTCGGGTGAGGGTTTAGCAGCCAGACGTCCGAAGGCGGCATTGATGCGTCCGCTGATTTGTTGGGCTTTGATGTTTCCTACGAGTACCAGTACCATGTTTTCGGGGACATACCATTGTTCGTAAAATTCAATCAGCTTGCTCAGGCGGGGATTCTTCAAATGTTCGGGCAGGCCGATGATGGAACGGGAGTAAGGATGTCCCTCAAAAGCTTTCTCCATCACGAACTGGTTCTGTGCACGTCCCTGGTCATCTTGTGAACGGTTATATTCTTCGTACACGTTTTCCAGCTCCGACTGGAAGGAACGGAATACGGGATGCAGGAAACGTTGTGAGGAGATTTCCAGCCATTTGTTTATCTGATAGGCAGGGAAGGAGCTGTGATAGAAGGTCCAGTCATAGTAGGTGCCTGCATTCACCCCTTTGGCACCCATGCTTTCCATCAGGTTGGAGTATTCGTTGGGAAGTCCCAATTTCCCAGCTTTGACGGTCAGCTCATTGATTTCCTTGCTGATGGCTTCTTTTTTTGCCGGGTCGGCTTCTTCGGCCATCTGGTCGTACTTGGCGATGATTTCCTTGTAGATCGGTTCTTCTTCCGTCCAGTTCAGCGCGCCTATCTTGTCTGTTCCTTTAAACATGACGTGCTCCAGGTAGTGTGCAAGTCCCGTGTACTCTTCGGGGTCGTTGATGGAACCGGCACGTACGCCTACCAGTCCGAACACGTCCGATTTGGATTCATCTTCCCATATATATACGGAAAGACCGTTCTTCAGCTTGAACGCCTTCAGTCCTTGTCCGAAGGAGGGCAGGGAAATGATAAGGGTAGTCAGCAGAAGAAGTGACTTAAATTGAAATGATTTCATAAAATAAAGTGTTTTTATGTAATAAAAGTGTTTTCCTATATGTAGGCAAAGCTATAAAAAAATCACGTAACATTTACGAAATCTTCGGAAAAATGATAGTTTTCAGTATATAATATTACCCGTAAACTATCAGAGAGGGGGGTGTAAACTGTCAAATGATAGTTTTCCCCCCTAATAAAAACCGTATTCCGTCCCCCGGGGCTTCAAATCTTCCTTATACTTGCAATCGTAAAACCTAAACCATTATTAACTATTTAAAAATTGAGCAAAGTATGAATACTTACAGTTTTAGAAAAGATTTGCTTGCAGTGCAAGAAGAACTGCTTCGCTTTGCATACAAGTTGACAGCCGACCGGGAAGAAGCGAATGATTTGTTGCAAGAGACATCTCTCAAGGCTTTGGATAACGAAGACAAATTTGAACCCGACACCAATTTCAGAGGTTGGATGTATACCATTATGCGCAACATCTTTATCAATAATTACCGGAAAATAGTTCGCGAACAGACTTTTGTGGACCAGACGGACAATCAGTATCACCTCAGCATGCCCCAGGACTCTGGTTTTGCCAGTACCGAGGGTGCCTACGACCTGAAAGAAATGCATCGCATCGTCAATGCCCTTCCACGCGACTATAAAGTCCCTTTCTCCATGCATGTGTCCGGTTTCAAGTACCGCGAGATTGCCGAACGCCTCGGCCTTCCGCTCGGAACGGTGAAAAGCCGCATCTTCTTTACGCGCCAGAAGTTGCAGGATGAATTGAAAGATTTCATCTGATAATAATTTGATAGTAGCAATATGATATATAACATATTGTCAGTGATGAATTTTTAAGGGTTATTCTTGACTATATGTCAGAATAATCCTTTATATTTGTATATGTTAAGTTAACCGAAGGAAAAAATCTCTTATTACTGACTATGATGAAAAAGGAAATTAAATTCAGTCTTGTTTACCGGGACATGTGGCAGTCGTCCGGTAAGTATCAACCCCGGGTAGACCAGTTGGTACGCATTGCTCCGTTGATAGTTGAAATGGGCTGTTTTGCACGCGTTGAAACAAACGGAGGAGCTTTTGAGCAGGTAAACCTTCTGTACGGCGAAAATCCCAACAAGGCTGTACGCGCCTTTACCGCACCTTTTAGGGAAGCAGGCATACAGACGCATATGCTCGACCGCGGGCTGAATGCACTGCGCATGTATCCTGTTCCGGCGGATGTACGCCGATTGATGTACAAAGTGAAGCATGCCCAAGGCGTGGACATCACCCGTATCTTCTGCGGACTGAACGAGACGCGGAATATAATTCCCTCCATCAAGTATGCTCTGGAAGCCGGCATGATACCGCAGGCCACACTTTGTATCACCTATTCTCCCGTCCATACGGTAGAGTACTACGCCGGCATTGCCGACCAGCTGATTGAAGCCGGGGCACCCGAAATCTGTCTGAAGGATATGGCAGGTATCGGCCGTCCGGGGATGCTGGGAGAGCTGACGAAGGCTATCAAGGAGAAACATCCCGAGGTGCTGATACAGTATCACGGGCATAGTGGTCCCGGACTTTCCATGGCTTCCATTCTCGAAGTCTGCGAGAACGGTGCCGACATCATTGATGTGGCGATGGAGCCCATGTCGTGGGGCAAAGTCCATCCCGACGTTATTTCCGTACAGGCCATGCTGAAGGATAAAGGATTCCAAGTACCCGATATAAATATGAAGGCTTACATGAAGGCGCGTGCCATGACGCAGGAATTCATTGACGATTTCCTGGGTTACTTTATGGACCCCACCAACAAGCACATGTCTTCACTTTTGTTGAAGTGCGGCCTGCCAGGCGGTATGATGGGCTCCATGATGGCCGATTTGAAAGGCGTGCATTCCGGCATCAACATGATACTGCGAAGCAGGAACGAGCCGGAACTCAGTTTGGACGACCTGCTTGTGATGCTTTTCGACGAAGTGGAATATGTATGGCCCAAGCTGGGCTATCCTCCTTTGGTGACTCCTTTCAGCCAGTATGTGAAGAACGTGGCACTGATGAACGTTATGCAGCAGGTGAAGGGAGAAGAGCGCTGGACGATGATAGACAACCACACCTGGGATATGATTCTTGGCAAGAGTGGACGTCTCCCCGGTATTTTGGCACCCGAGATTGTGGAGCTTGCCAAGTCCAAAGGCTTTGAGTTTGTGGATACCGACCCGCAGTTGAACTATCCGGATGCCTTGGATACATATCGCAAAGAGATGGACGAAAACGGTTGGGAGTATGGTGACGATGACGAGGAACTCTTCGAACTCGCCATGCACGACCGACAGTATCGCGATTATAAGTCAGGCGTTGCCAAGAAACGTTTTGAAGATGACCTGCAGCGTGCCAAGGATGCCGCCATGGCCAAGAGCGGATATTCGGAAGAGGAAATCAAGAAGCTGAAGCGTGCCAAGGCAGACCCGATAATCGCGCCTTCCAAAGGGCAAGTGCTTTGGGAGGTTTCCGTCGAAGGTCCTTCTTCTGCTCCTTTCATCGGACGCAAGTACCAGCATGATGAGGTGTTCTGCTACATCTCTACGCCGTGGGGCGAATACGAGAAGATATGGACCGGATTTACCGGACGTGTGGTGGAAGTCTGTGCCAAGCAAGGGGATGTGGTCAATAAAGGGGATGTGATTGCTTATATCCAGCGAAGTGATATTTTTGCATAAAGTGGAGGATGACTGTTTTTCAGTCATCCTTTATCATCCAGCCATTTCTTGATGGTTTCCTTCAGCACTTCTTGGGTGAAGGGTTTGGTAAGGAAGTCGTTGCAACCTGCTTTTAGGGCAGCTTGCTTGTCGTGTTCGTAGGCATAGGCTGTAAGGGCGATGATGGGGATGTCCGGTGCCAGTTCACGGATGATGCGTGTGGCGTCGATTCCGTCAAGGTTGGGCATTTTCATGTCCATCAGGATGAGGTCGGGGTGGACTTCTTCGAACATAGTTACGGCTTCCATGCCGTCTTTGGCATGTTTCAGCCGATAGAGTCGGCCTAAAATGGCGTTAATTAGGATAAAATTGCTTTCTGTATCTTCGGCAATCAGGAGGGTCTTGGAAGGAGGGGTAGGGAGTGCTCCGGCCTCTTCATTCTTCGGGGAAGCTCCGGGGGCTGTATTTCTGCTCCTCTGCTCTGTGGAGTGTGCCTCTGCTGTCGCCTCCCGGTTGTTCTCTTCTTTCTTTTCCGCCTCTGTTTTGCTGGCGGCTTCCAGTGGGAGGACAAAAGTAAATGTGGTGCCTTTACCCACCTCCGAAGTGACGGATATGTTACCCCCCAGGCGTTCGATGATAGTCTTGCAGATGGAAAGTCCCAATCCGGTGCCTTGGGCAAAGTTGTTCACCTTGACGAAACGTTCGAATACCCGGTCCACCTTATCCGGTGCAATGCCCATACCCGTATCGGTGACGTGGAATGCTACATACTTGCCTTCCTGGTGATACCCGTAACTGATGTGCCCGGCGGTGGTGAACTTGAAGGCATTGCCTATCAGATTGGAAATGACCTGGAAAATCCGGTTCTTGTCTCCGTCAATCACGATATTCTCGTCAGAGGGTTCGTATATCAGCTCCACTCCTTTGGGACAGCGGAAAATATGTGCGTCGTGTATCTCCTTGCAGAGTGGATGGAGACGTACGGGCGTGATGGTGAACTCCACGATGCCCGATTCTATTTTTGATAAGTCGAGGATTTCGTTAATGAGCTGGAGCAGGCGTTCATTGTTCGATTCCACTATTTCGTAATAGCCTAGCCGTTCTTCCTCGTTGGTGCTTTCGGCAATGATGCGCGAGAAGCCTACAATGGCATTGAGCGGTGTGCGTATCTCGTGGCTCATGTTGGCGAGAAAGGCGGATTTGAGCCGGTCGGAGGTCTCGGCTTTCTCCTTGGCTACGAGCAGTTCCCGTTTCATCTGTTCCATTTCCGTGATGTCCCATTCGATGTTCAGCAGGATGGGGGAGAAGTCGTTGCTTTCAATCTTCATCTTCCGTTTGTCCAGATAGATGGGATTTCCGTTTCCGTCGCGTTCTTCCGCAATCCAGTGCATCTCTTTGCCGGTTCTGGCTATTTCGATGTCTTGCGCCCTCTTTTCCTGAGCAGTCTCCAGAGGATAAAAATCGAAGTCGTCCTTTCCCAATGCCTCTTGTATGGGGATTTCGCGGTTATACGATTCGCGGTTGCGGTAGAGGTACTTGAAGTTGTTGTTGATGTCCTTCACAACAATGCCTGCCGGGAGGTTTTCGATGATTTTGTCCAAAATCTGGTTGAACTGTTTGATTTGCTGCTCATGCCGGATGCGTGTCGATACGTCTCTTCCGAATGTCCAGATGGTTCCTTCCCCTTTGTCGCTTGTCACCCAATAAGCGTTTCCTTCAATGGCGAGTACTTCCGGACGCTTGGGCAGCGGATGGTAGACGATGTATCCGTGGTTCGTCTCTCCACGTTTGACACGGTTGGCAAACTCTTTCCAGGATGTTTCATCCCTGCCGTATGAGGGCAGGTCGTATATCTTCATCCGGGTGATGTCTTGGCCATTACCGATGCCATGCCGTTCCTTGAAGCAACGGTTGCAGAATATCAGCGTGCCGTCTTCGTGTGCCGAATAAATGTCCTCGGTGGAGTTGTTGATGGCATGTGTCAGCAGATTGATGTCGTTGCGCCGTTTCTGTATGTCGGTAATGTTCTGTATGTATCCTTCTATAGTGACATTCCCGTCTTTCTGCCGTTCGCGGGCAAACGCTTTGAGGCGGATATAGAAAATGTTTCCTTTGAGGAAGATGCGGTAGTCCACGCTGTTTTCCATCTTGCCTTTCAGATTCTCTTTCATCCAGCCGGTAAAGCTTTTCCGGTCTTCAGGAAGGATAAGTTCCAGATAATTGTCCATATTGATGTGCTGCACCTCTTCCGAACACATGATACCCGTATGGCCTGCATAACAGAATATGCGGGTCTGGGTATCGTATTGCCAGTTTCCGATGAGGGCGGCCTTTTGTATTTCGTTGAGCTCGTGGTTTTTCTTTTCGAGTTCCAGTTTGCGCTGGCTGCGTTCTGTGATGTCGCGGTACTGGCAGAGGACCATGCCGTCGTACGGGTACATGATGCATTTAAAGTAATAGGTAGTGTGACCCAGTGTCATTTCGTAATTATGGACTGAACGTACCTTTTGCGTCAGTACCTTCTTGAACTCCGGATATACTTGGTAGTAAGTGGACGGCGGTATCAGTTGGAACAGATTCTTGCCCAGCAGCTTTTCTTCCTTCATGAACCAAAGGTTTACATTGTGCACTGCGATGTCCATGCAAATACCGTCCCGGTTCAGAAGGAGCATGGTATCTGACGTCAGCTTCAACAGTCTCTCGGCGTTTTCAGCTTGTTTCAAAATGTTTTTCATTCTTACAGTATTAGTTTCATGCCCTTCTGGCCTTCTCCCATGCGCCGCTTGCATTGCCTGTGCGCTTGTGCAGGTAGTTGAATCCTCGTATGACGTTGACGTTCATGAAGAGGAAATAGTAGGGGATGAAAAGTATCTTGTTTTTTATATGCTTCATTGAAAGGTAGTACCCCCAACTTCCCATGAGGTAGAAAAGAGCTTGTAACAGCCAGATGATGGCATACAGTAATGGCGTGCTTGTCGTAAAGATGAGAATTGTGTTGAGGGGAAGCAATAGGAACAATAGGATAGGAGTGAGCGACCAGCGCAGCACCCGGTGGGAAATATATTGGAAACAGAATGTGCCGTAACGGAATGGGTTGAGCAGCGGACGCAGCCGCCAGATGGATTGCAAGCCCCCGGCAGCGATGCGCACCTTGCGCTTTTCTTCTTCGCGCATGTCTGCCGAGCCGCTTTCTACGGCATAGGCATTGGCACAATAGGCAATGGTGTGTCCCTGCATGACGATGCGCAGGGAGAGTATGAAGTCGTCGAGCAGCGTATCTGTCTGCATTTCCTCGAACAGCTCGCGGCGCACGGCAAACAGTTCACCCGCTGCGCCTACTGCCGAATAGAGGCGTGCGTCGAGCGCTTTGAGGGTGGATTCGTATTTCCAGTATAGCCCTTCTCCCCCCGAGGCAGCATTGTCCTTGCTTTGCACGGCGATACGTTTTTCGCCTGCCACGCATCCCACTTTAGGGTCGGTGAAGGCGTGCACTATCTCCCGCAGGGCTTCGCGGTTGAGGTGAGTATTGGCATCGGTGAACACGACAAGGGGCGTTTCTACGAAATGTATACCGCGGTTCAGGGCGGCTGTCTTGCCTTGGCGTTGGGGTTGGTGGAGGACGATGGCTTGCGGCCAGTGGGAGAGGCGTTCGTTGGTATGGTCGTTGCTGCCGTCGGTCACCCAGAGGATGCGTAGCTTGTCGGCGGGATAATCCAGCTCCAGGCAGTTGTGCATTTTTTCATCCACTACATCTTCTTCGTTGTAGGCGGCGATAAATAGCGTCAATGGGGGTAAAGCATCGTCGGCAGGCATCGGACGGGGCGCAGGCTTACGGAAACATTCTTTTATCTTGACCAGGATATATAATAGTATACCATATCCTATATAAGTATAGAACACTATGAATAAACTTATCCAGAAGAGTACTTCAAGGGCTTTCATGTATCCGCTCGTTTGCTTTCTTTTTTGATAAAAAGAAATGTGATTGCCAAAAGTATGGATAATCTTTTACCGATGCAAGAAAAAGAAAAGAAAAATAAAATGTTTGTTTCTCAAGGTGTTCCGATGTTATAAGGAAGTGGGCTTCCTATAGAGGTGAGCTTGAATAACCTTGTGAGTGAGAGGCGATTAAAGGCTTTCAATCATCATTCTCCATAGGAAAGGGATGGGCAGGTAGGCAGGGCGTTACTCAAAACGCTTCTGTCATATTGAAGTAAAACAACATCTGGTTGTTTACCGTGTTTTTGCCTAAATCCAGGCGGACGTTCATGCGTGGCTGTACCTCAATGCGCAGACCTACACCATAGTTGGGCAGTACACCCTCTATCTTGCCGGGAGTGGGGCCCATGAAGCCGCAGCCGGTCCAGGCTACAAAACCTATGTGGTTGAGCATCCGCTTCACCCAAGTGCTGCGGTCGGTATTGAGCATCTGTCTGTACTCTGCCATGACCACATGCGAGGACTTGTCGCGATATTGCCCCATGTAGTAGCCGCGCAGGTCGAAAGGCGTTCCGGTGAGGGCATATTGCGTCAGAGGGACGTCACCGAACACGTTCTTGGTCTGTGCCGTCCACGCGAGCACCCTGCGCTTGCCCAGTGACTTGTATTGGCGGTAGTCTATCTCTAGGCGGTAGAAGGTCTGGTCGCTGCCGATGAACTTGGCGTACATCATGCCGCGGAAATCCAGATACATGCCACGGTAGGCGTTGGCAGGGACGTCACGGCTGTCGTATGTCAGCAGGAAACCGAGGCCGGAGTTGAAGTTGTTATAGCCATTGACCGTACCGCCTGCCTCTTTGTACGAGGGTTCGTCCACCAAGAACTTGCCGGGCTCCGTCAAGTGGTCGTAATTGATGTCGATTTGAGGTCCGGCAAAGATATTGCTGTTGCCCAGTCGGAAAAGGAACCAGGGGTTGATTTGCACGCCGCTGTACCGGTATTTGCTGGTACTGTCGCTTCGTACATAATCTTTATTGGTATTATAGCCGATGCCGTAAAAGTTTTCTTCCGTATTTTTATAGCTGAACTTTCCGAAGATACGGAAATGGTCGCCCTTAAAGAAGAGTTGCGGTTTGGAGAAGAGATTGATGCCACCGTTGAACATGAAGGCGATGGCCATGGGCACTACGGAGCGCAGCTGCGTGGTGTCGCTGGGGTTCATGCGGAAGGTCATTAGGGCGCTTCCTCCCAGCACGGCACCGAAGTCGGGGGTGTAGCTGGGTCCGCCCAGAATATTGTAATGCAGATTCCGACGCGCTACCTTTTGCTTGCGTAGTTCTTTTTTGGTCAGTGCAGGAACGCTGTCGTTTGTGGCGGCCGCAGTCTGTTCCTGGGCATAAAAGGTGGTGGCGAACAGCACCAGTGCGATAATGCTTAGTATATATCTTTTCATGTCGTACGAAATGTGGGTGCAAAGGAAACTATTTTATCCCGAATAGTTTTCACTGTAATAGATAATAAATCTAAAGATGTCACTAAAATTATCAAAAAAGACATTACTTTTGTCTGCTTCACGAAGCAAGACATCAATAACTAAAAACACATAATCTGAATGAAGAAACGATTTTTATCTGTAATTGTTCTGAGTGCCGCACTGCTCTCCGTGCAGGCACAAGAGGGAAAAGGGGGTATCAGCCCCGAAATGCTTGGACAAATCAAGCAAAGTTATCAAGGCACGGCTGCCGACAAGGCGCTCCGCAATGCCATAGGCAATAATGACATCCGTAAACTGGCACTCAACCAGGAGAATATGCAGGGCATGGATACCCACTTCTCCATCAAGGTAGAATCCAAAGGTATCACCGACCAGAAGTCGTCTGGCCGCTGCTGGCTGTTTACGGGGCTGAATGTGATGCGTGCCAAGACCCTTGCCGAATACGGTTTCCAGTCTTTCGAGTTCTCCGAAGTCTATCCCTTCTTCTGGGACCAGTTGGAGAAGGCAAACCTCTTCTTGCAAGGCATCATCGACACCTCCAAGAGTCCCCTGACTGATAAGACCGTGGAATGGCTCTTCCAGCATCCGCTGAGCGATGGGGGTACCTTTACCGGTGTGGCCGACATTGTTTCCAAATACGGCCTTGTTCCCAAAGATGCCATGCCCGAAACAAACAGCAGTGAAAATACCTCCCGCATGGCCAACCTCATCTCTCTGAAGCTGAAAGAGTATGGTCTGCAACTGCGTGACATGGCTGCCGCCGGTGCCAAGCCCGAAGCTCTGGAGAAGGAGAAAACTACGATGCTCGGAACCATCTACCGCATGCTGGTGCTGAACCTCGGTGTACCTCCCACGGAGTTCGACTATGTCCGCCACGATGCCAAGGGTAATCCTGTGGAGACAGAGCATCACACTCCCATGTCTTTCCTTGAGAAATATGGAGACAAACAACTGCTGACCAACTACGTAATGCTGATGAACGACCCCAGTCGCGAGTATTACAAGTGCTATGAAATAGACTATGACCGCCACCGTTACGACGGCAAGAACTGGACTTATGTCAACCTGCCCGTAGAGGACATCAAAGAGATGGCCATTGCCTCCTTGAAGGACAGCACCATGATGTACTTCTCCTGCGACGTGGGCAAGTTCCTGAATTCCGAACGCGGTCTGCTCGATGTGAAAAACTATGACTACGAATCACTGATGGGCACCACCTTCGGGATGGACAAGAAGCAACGTATCCAGACTTTCTCCAGTGGCTCTTCCCACGCCATGACCTTGATGGCCGTTGACTTGAACAAAGACGGAAAGCCCGTAAAATGGATGGTAGAGAACAGTTGGGGAGCCGCTTCCGGTTATCAGGGACATCTCATCATGACCGACGAGTGGTTCAATGAATACATGTTCCGTCTGGTAGTGGAGACAAAGTATATTCCCGCCAAAGTGATGGAACTGTTTAAACAAAAGCCCGTCCGCCTGCCGGCATGGGACCCGATGTTCGCTGAAGAAAAGTGATGATAAGGATTAGGGGTTAGGGATTAAGGATTAGTGGGCTGCACTATGATTCCGCAGGGTATTAATCCCTAATCCTTAACCCCTAATCCTTGTTCTCGTGTTCGTTAACGAAAGGGATTACGGAAATTTCTCCGTAATTCCTTTCTTTTTTACTCTTTATTCACGTTCTTTTTTGCTACTTTTGCGGCAAATTAATGAAACCATTATTTTAAATAAACGCATGGCAAATGTAATTAAGTTACGTAAAGGCCTTGACATCAACCTGAAAGGCGCTGCTGCCCAGGAACTTGTGTCTGTTAAGGAACCGGGATTCTATTCGCTGGTTCCCGATGACTATACAGGCATCACTCCGAAAGTGGTGGTCAAAGAGCAGGAATATGTGATGGCCGGGGGACCCTTGTTTATCGACAAGAATCATCCTGAATTGAAATTTGTTTCGCCCGTTAGCGGCGTAGTGACAAGCGTGGAGCGTGGTGCACGCCGCAAGGTGCTGAACATCGTCGTAGAGGCTGCCACTGAGCAAGACTATGAGGAATTCGGCAAGATGGACCCGTCCAAGATGAGCGGCCAGCAAGTAAAAGAAGCTCTTTTGCAAGCAGGTATGTTCGCTTTCATCCGCCAACGTCCGTACGACGTTATCGCTGATCCGACGGTAACTCCGAAAGCTATCTTCATTTCGGCTTTCGACAGCAATCCGCTGGCTCCCGATTTTGAATTCGCGCTGAAGGGAGAAGAAGCAAACTTCCAGACGGGACTCGACGCTTTGTCAAAGATGGCAAAGACGTATCTGGGTATTAGTGTAAAACAAAAGTCTGCTGCTCTTGTGCAGGCAAAGAACGTTACCGTAACAGCTTTCGACGGACCACATCCGGCAGGCAACGTGGGTGTACAGATTAACCACATCTCTCCGGTAGTGAAGGGTGAAACGGTCTGGACCATCAGTGCCGAAGCCGTACTCTTCATCGGACGTCTGATGAATACCGGTCGTGTGGACATGACCCGTACGGTGGCTGTAACGGGTTCCGAAGTGTTGAAACCCGCTTATTGCAAGCTGAAAGTCGGCGCTCTGTTGACGAACGTTTTCAAAGGTAACGTGACTACCGACAAAGACCTCCGCTACATCAGCGGTAACGTGCTGACCGGTAAGAAAGTTTCTCCGAACGGCTTCCTCGGCTCTTTCGACAGCCAATTGACCGTTATTCCCGAAGGAGATGAAATCCATGAAATGCTGGGTTGGATTATGCCGCGTTTCAATCAGTTCAGCGTCAACCGCTCTTACTTCAGCTGGTTGATGGGCAAGAAGGAATATGTGATAGATGCCCGTATCAAGGGTGGTGAACGTCACATGATTATGTCCAACGAATACGACCGCGTATTTCCGATGGACATCTTCCCCGAATACTTGGTGAAAGCAATCATTGCAGGTGACATCGACCGTATGGAGGCTCTGGGCATCTACGAAGTAGCTCCCGAAGACTTCGCTCTCTGCGAATTCGTATGTTCTTCCAAAGTGGAAGTGCAGCGCATCGTACGTGCAGGGCTCGATATGCTTCGTGCCGAAATGGCATAATCGGGGCGTATGGCAAATCGTAAATTGTAAATCGTAAAATCGTAAATATATTAATGAAAGCGTTAAGAAATTATCTCGACAAGATAAAGCCGAACTTTGAGGAAGGCGGCAAATTCCACGCATTTCGTTCGGTGTTTGATGGCTTCGAAACATTCCTGTTCGTGCCCAATGCCACTTCGAAATCGGGAACGCATATTCACGACTCCATTGACAGCAAACGCATCATGTCGATGGTGGTCATTGCGTTAGTACCGGCGCTGCTGTTCGGTATGTATAACGTAGGTTACCAGCATTTCCACGCTACCGGTGCTGCCGGAGGCTTCTGGGAAATGTTCATCTACGGTTTTCTGGCTGTATTGCCAAAAATCATTGTATCTTATGTAGTAGGTCTCGGCATTGAGTTCGTAGTGGCTCAGTGGAAGAAGGAGGAGATTCAGGAAGGCTTCTTGGTTTCCGGTATCTTGATTCCGATGATTGTTCCGGTAGACTGCCCGTTGTGGATTCTGGCGGTGGCTACTGCATTCTCTGTAATTTTTGCTAAGGAAGTATTCGGTGGTACGGGTATGAACGTGTTCAACGTAGCTTTGATTACCCGTGCATTCTTATTCTTTGCTTATCCTACGAAGATGTCCGGTGATGCCGTTTGGGTATCGGGCGACAGTATCTTCGGTCTGGGACAGTCGGTAGATGGTCTGACGGTAGCTACTCCGTTGGGTGCAGCCGCTACCTCGGGCGCCGTTCCGGAGTTCTCCTGGGACATGGTGACCGGCCTTATTCCGGGTTCTATCGGTGAGACAAGCGTTATCGCCATCGCTCTGGGTGCCATTCTGCTGTTGTGGACGGGCATTGCAAGCTGGAAGACGATGTTCTCCGTATTCGTAGGCGGTGCCTTCATGGCATGGGTGTTCAATGCAATCGGTCCCGACACTCCGATGGCACAGATGCCTTGGTACGAACACCTCGTGCTGGGTGGTTTCTGCTTCGGTGCCGTGTTCATGGCTACCGACCCCGTTACATCGGCACGTACAGAGACCGGTAAGTATATCTTCGGATTCCTGATTGGTGCCATGGCTATCATTATCCGTGTGCTCAACCCCGGTTACCCCGAAGGTATGATGCTTGCCATCCTGCTGATGAATATCTTCGCTCCGCTGATTGACTACTGTGTGGTACAGGGCAACATCAGCCGCCGCGAGAAACGTGCAACCGCTAAGTCTAACAATTAAAATACCGGAAAAAGAAATGAATACCAATAGTAACAGTTATACTATCATTTATGCTTCGGTAATGGTTGTTATCGTTGCATTCCTGCTGGCATTCGTAAGTTCTTCCTTGCGCGAGACGCAGAACAAGAATGTGGAACTTGACACGAAGAAGCAGATTCTTGCTGCACTCAACATCAAGGACGTGAAGGATGCCGAAGCTGAATATAATAAATATGTAAAGGGCGATATGCTGATGAACGTTGACGGTACTCTGACAGAGAATACCGGTGCATTTGCTACCGCTTACGAGAAGGAAGCCAAAGAAAATAACCGTCTGCACGTATTCGTGGCAGAGGTTGACGGTGAGAAGAAATATGTATTTCCCGTTTACGGTGCCGGTCTTTGGGGCGCTATTTGGGGATATGTTGCACTGAACAGCGACAAGGATACCGTTTACGGTGTTTACTTCTCCCATGCCAGTGAGACTCCGGGTCTGGGTGCCGAAATTGCCAGTGCGCACTTCCAGGGAGAGTTCCCCGGCAAGAAAACGTTGGAGAACGGCGAGGTAGTCCTCGGTGTTGTGAAGAACGGCAAGGTAGAGAAACCTGACTATCAGGTGGACGGCATTTCCGGTGGTACCATCACTTCTGTAGGTGTGGATGCCATGTTGAAGGCTTGTCTGAGCAGCTACAAGAACTTTTTAACTAATAATAATGAGGAGGAATAAGAATATGGGACAATTGTTTTCAAAGAAGAATAAAGAAGTATTCTCTACTCCGCTTGGACTGAACAACCCCGTTACCGTGCAGGTATTGGGTATCTGTTCTGCTTTGGCTGTTACTGCCAAACTGGAGCCTGCCATTGTGATGGGTCTTTCAGTGACGGTGATTACAGCATTCTCCAATGTAGTGATTTCACTGCTGCGCAAGACGATACCCAACCGTATCCGTATCATCGTTCAGCTGGTGGTTGTTGCCGCGTTGGTAACTATTGTAAGTGAGATTCTGAAAGCTTTTGCTTACGATGTAAGTGTGCAGCTTTCTGTATATGTAGGTCTGATTATTACCAACTGTATCCTGATGGGACGCTTGGAAGCATTTGCCATGCAGAACGGTCCCTGGGAATCTTTCCTTGACGGTGTGGGTAATGGTTTGGGATATGCCAAGATTCTGGTAATCGTAGCCTTCTTCCGCGAGCTTCTGGGTTCGGGAACGCTGCTCGGTTTCAACATCTTGAACTATGAACCTCTGCAGAAGTTGGGCTATGTGAACAACGGCTTGATGCTGATGCCGCCAATGGCGTTGATTCTCTGCGCTTGCATCATCTGGTATCAGCGTGCACGTCACAAAGAATTGCAGGAAAAGCAGTAATAAATAAATGAAGAATGAAAAATGAAAGAATGAAAAATGGGCTGCTCTGCTGCAGTACAAGTTCTCATTGCTTTAATTCTTTAATTCTTTAATTCTTAATTTATCGAAGAGATATGGAACATTTAATAAGTTTATTCGTCCGCTCTATCTTTGTGGACAACATGATATTCGCGTTCTTCCTCGGTATGTGTTCTTACCTTGCCGTATCGAAGAATGTGAAGACTGCCGTAGGACTGGGTATCGCCGTAACTTTCGTGTTGGTGGTTACGCTTCCGGTCAACTATTTATTGCAGACCAAGGTGCTGGCTGCCAACGCAATCATTGAAGGCGTTGACCTCAGCTTCCTGAGCTTTATTCTTTTCATTGCTGTAATCGCAGCTATCGTTCAGTTGGTGGAAATGATTGTAGAGCGTTTCAGCCCTTCGCTGTATGCTTCACTGGGTATCTTCCTGCCGCTGATTGCTGTAAACTGTGCCATCATGGGTGCTTCCCTTTTCATGCAGCAGCGCATCACGCTGGGTGAGAGCGACCCGAAATTCATCGGTGGCATTGCTGATGCTGTCTCTTATGCGTTGGGCTCCGGTATCGGTTGGTTGCTGGCTATCGTAGGCTTGGCTGCCATCCGTGAGAAAATGGCCTATTCTGACGTTCCTGCTCCGTTGAAAGGGCTGGGCATCACGTTTATCACTGTAGGTCTGATGGCAATGGCATTTATGTGTTTCTCTGGTTTGAACATCTAAAAGAAAGGAATAAAACAATGGATATGAATATGATATTAGCAAGCATTGGAGTATTCCTCGTGGTTGTCATCCTGCTTGTTGTTATCCTGCTGGTTGCCAAGAATTTCTTGGTGCCTTCGGGTAATGTAAAACTGACTATCAATGGCGACAAGGAACTGGACGTAGCTTCCGGTTCTACATTGCTGAATACGCTGTCTGTAAACGGTGTGTTCCTTTCCTCCGCTTGTGGTGGTAAAGGTTCCTGCGGACAGTGCAAATGCCAGGTGCTGGAAGGCGGAGGCGAAATCCTGCCTTCTGAGACTCCGCACTTCAGCCGTAAGCAAATACAAGATCACTGGCGTCTGGGTTGCCAGGTGAAAGTGAAAGGCGATATGGCCATCAAGGTTCCCGAAAGCGTACTGGGCGTAAAAGAGTGGGAGTGCGAGGTTATCTCCAACAAGAATGTGGCTACGTTCATCAAAGAGTTCATCGTTGCATTGCCCAAAGGCGAGCACATGGATTTCGTTCCGGGTTCTTATGCGCAGATTAAGATTCCTAAATATTCGATGGATTATGATAAGGACATCGACAAGAGCCTTATCGGTGATGAGTATCTGCCTGCATGGGAGAAATTCGGTCTGCTGGGCTTGAAGTGCCGCAATGACGAAGAAACCATCCGTGCCTATTCTATGGCCAACTATCCTGCCGAAGGCGACCGCATTATGCTGACGGTACGTATCGCCACGCCTCCGTTCAAGCCGAAAGACCAGGGCCCGGGCTTCATGGATGTAATGCCGGGTATCGCTTCTTCTTATATCTTTACCCTGAAACCGGGTGATAAGGTAACCATGAGTGGCCCTTACGGAGACTTCCATCCGATATTCGACTCCAAGAAGGAGATGATGTGGGTCGGTGGTGGTGCCGGTAT